>MDTD01085442.1_pt1 | contig 92067 bp, 72 predicted proteins | sample 811221 | NCBI WGS metagenome assembly MDTD01 (sample SAMN05326646, study PRJNA326480) | marine metagenome | isolation source: seawater | place: Pacific Ocean: South West | collected 2011
CACGGTGGTCCTCCGGAGTGTTCGGTTTGGTCGCTAAACACTCTATACGGTGGATCACCGTCTTGCTATTTCCTATTCCCCGCTAATGTGCGATGAACCAAAAAAGAAAGCGCAGCCGTAGCTGCGCTTTTCCGGTTTTGCACGCCGGCAGAGCCGGGGCTTGTAATAACGGTTTGACCGATTTTCTAGATCAACGTCACTCTATCATATTGTTGGTGATATGTCAAATGTGTGGTACCGTCGATAGATGAAGTATCGTCTTGGATTGGATTTAGGCACTAACTCCATTGGCTGGGCAATTGTAGATATTTCAACCGTCTGTTGTCCGTCACCTAAACTGACCCACCCGGGTCAGTTCGTGTGACGGATGACATCAGTGGCACGAGGACCGCGTCGGGATTGCTGAGGTCTCCGCCGGTCGTCTCTTGGGCGACCATGCGGTAGAGGCTTTCGAGGAGAAAGGGGTGCTTCTCGTCCTGGAGTAGTCGGGGCATCACGTGCTTCCGATTGTACCGGAGACGTGGACTTCGTACCACCGCATCACCTGCCGACGGTGAGCGTACTGGATCGGACCGAGTGGGTGATCGTCCCAGTTCTTGGCGCAGGAGACCCACACCGAGTGGTCGGCCTCGAGGCGCACCTCGTCGTGGGGGAGATCGAGGGCGCACATCACGAAACGTCGGATGCCGTGGGCGGGGTGGCTGGATATCATTTCCATCCAGTCTTCTTCGTGTACCAGGGTCATCACGATTTGCCATCGCTGCCTCTTTAGCATCGGCTTCCGGAATCCTTCACGCCCGGTATCCGGGTGCGATCCACGTCGGTGCTGATGTCCGTAGAGGCGGGCAGGGGAGCGGTTGCTCCTGCTATAGTGGTAATCATACGGTAAAACTAAACAAATGTAAAGTTTTATCTCTGGTTATCTGTTCTAGTTACCTCGATTCCCGGCGGGGGAGGGCGGCACGGTGACGCGACGGCCGGTCTATAGGGGTATGTATATCCTGATTAGTGAGGTGGAGTTCGAGATCCACGACACGCCGGACGTCCCTGACTCGAGTTCAAGACAACCCTCGGGTTGACAACACTCAAAGCGGCACTCAAGAATGTAGCGTGCGTCGTCAGAGGATTTCCGATCAAGAACACGCGATCTGGACGGGGTTTCTCTTTGATGCAGTGCGAGTGTCGACTGAACATGGAGTCGGCAAGGTCCTCGGTGGTACTCGATACATCCACCGATCGGTCCTGACCCTCTCTTCCATGAAGTCCCATGATGTCGACGGTTCATGGAGCCGCATTACCGGCAACGCGCCATATTGGAACGTGTTAAGGGTCAACCCCAAAAATAAGGCGTTAGCTCTCTTGAGTTATCCCCACTTCGATACGATCGCTCACCCCAAGCTTGAACATTCCGTCAGCGTGGACCTCGTCACTTGCCAGACAGTCTTCACCGACTTCAGTCCACGAGACAATCCACCAATCCTTCATAGGAAGGAGCTGTTCTTGCATCCCACCTATCCTGACTATGAGCTCTTCCGTTCCCTGACAGCTGCCGAAGAAGGAGCTGGATTGCTTAATGACAATCGTAAAATCGGTTACGCCCATCAATGGTCTCGCCGTCTCGATGAATGTCGTTGTTCAATCGAGGGTCACCGTCTCAAATAAACCACAAACGATGCAAATTGAACGGCACAAGACTGCAATTAGACGAACCGCTCTTTCCCGCCCGGTCAGCATGCTTGTCCACTCTGGACTCCTCTCCCCTGACGTCACGTTCCTCGATTATGGATGCGGGCTAGGAGACGATGTTCGGCTCCTTCAGCGCCACGGCTACCAGGCGAATGGGTGGGACCCCCATTACGCGCCCGACGGCCCTCGAACCACTCACGACTTCGTCAATCTCGGTTTCGTGCTCAATGTCATTGAACATCCCGATGAGAGAGCGGATACCCTACGTTATGCTTTCTCGATCGCTGATAAGTGCCTATCTGTAGCCGTCATGCCTGACATCGATGCCAACCGTCCCGACGGTGTTCCGTTCCGTGATGGATTAGTGACCAACCGTACAACATTTCAACGCCTATACACCCAAGAGCAACTGTCCGACTTCATCCAGGCCACCCTCGGTACTGAAGCAGTATCGATCAGTCCGGGCATCGCATTAGTGTTCAAATCAACTGTCTTGCGGAACAGCTTTCGATACCGACGCTTGCGAGGCCAAAGGGAGGGAATTGACCTATCTGCGCCCGTGAATACGTTGGTTGCTTCACAGGTGGACGAAATCATTAATCGATATCCTGCTGAATGGAACGACTACCTCCAGATGGTCGCAGACCGCGGCCGTCCACCCGATGTTTTGGAATCACAGTTTGTCCAGCGGTGTGTGGATTCGCGGATCAAAACAGACTACGGCTTTGAGAAAGCACGCCTGCATCTGGGGCCCGAAGTGATCAACGACGTGGCGCAGAGATCGAAAGATGCCATCATCGTTCTCCTCGCAATGTCTCAGTTCAACTCCAAGATTACGTTCGGCGATCTCCCCGATGAGATCCAGCGAGACGTACGGTCTCTCTTCGGAGGTATGAAGAATGCTATGGCCCAAGCTCGCGATGCACTGCTGTCAGTGGCGGATCTATCACTCCGCAATGAAGCCGCTGAAGCATCAGGACTCCTGGGTCTCTCCCACAACCATCATGTGATGATCGATCCCGACGCGATATCGACTTTGCCTCTACCTCTTCGCTTGTATGTGGAGCTTGGCAGCCTCTTCCTCGGATCCCCCGAGGAGACTGAAGGGATCAAGATTCATTTGCGATCAAACAAGCTCACGTTTCTCTATGATCCAGAGACGATGGGTCTATCCTGCCCACTTGGTGCTCGATTCGCAGCCAAGGTCAACTTCAGCACCAGAAAGATTAATACTTATTTCACGAAAGAATCCTAACGAGGCGAATATCCAATCTTATGAAATATTTGACATTATCTTTCCATATATCTTACACTGATGTGTGTCTGAATTCGAATGGTATCGACTAGAATCTGACAGCTATGCTGAAGTGTTGACTGAATCAGATGGCACAATAATTACGGAAGATCCCGGCATATACGCGTGGCGCCTCTCTTTCAGTTATCCTGATGGTGTTCTCAGTTCAAGTCAAAGTATGCAGCAGTGGATTCAGCGCATTTGCCGACGACCCTCGCTTAAATGCAAGAACGGAAAAATCGCACCCACAATAAGCGTAGACCTTACTATTGGCGGCCTTGACCTTACCGAAGAAAAGCGCAGAACACTTCGCAAACTCGCGAATAATGATACCGGGAGGAAAGTCCTTGCCGAGTACGTGTCATCCCTCTCGTTATTGTCACCAATACTCTACGTTGGAATGGCGGATAACCTTTCGGTTCGTTTGAGGCAGCATCTCTCCGGCCTAACCGATTTTGCCCATCAACTTGATCAAACCTACCCCTTTGGTTTTGAGAACCTTACGTTTCAATACTGTCCCGTCATTAGTACTGTTCCAACTGACAAGCTTCAGCCGGTTCTAACACTACTCGAAATGATTCTTCAAAGATCTGTCTCTCCTCCCGGAGTCGTCAGACATGGCTAATTCTCAGAAAAGGACTGAATAATGAGCAACACACCGAAACCGACGAGCAGCATATCTAAAACTCCCAACTTCAATTTCATCTTTGGGAGTTACTCGATGTCAGCGCGTACCATTCCTTACTTTCAAGTATCACTTAGTTTTCGGGATGCCGCCCGCTATCTCACGCTTGTAGATGATCTACCTGGTGCATCTTCAATGGATTGGCGCGTTGAAGAACTGTTTCAACGGGACATTGATTGGAACAGAGTAGAGAAAGGGATAATTCCGTATCTTCAAGATCATGACAGACCGCAATTCTTCAACTCCCTCAGCATTGCTCTGATCCCCCGCCAAGAGTCGCAGCTGAAAGGTTTCGACGACAGTCCTTATTGGGCACCACCTGCATTGGATAACGAAGGCCGCTTCGATCCAGATGCGATCAAGTGCTTTGGTCCTCTAAGATGCGGCTACTGGGGGCCTTGGAATGACCCCAAACATTCGAATGCAGCTTTTGGCGAACTGACTTGGAATATTGACCAGATTGCGGCGGTAGCTATTGACGGTCAACATAGGCTTGCAGCTATCAAAGAACTTGAACGTACTTCCCAACAACAGATACTTGATGCTCATGTTCCCGCAATTCTTCTTGTCTTTGATCCAAGCCTCGGCTACGCCGGCGAAACAGACTACGAATCGACCCTTATGACCATGAGACGTCTATTCATAGATCTGAACAAGCACGCACGCACCGTAAACAGGGCCCGCCGGATTCTCTTAGACGATCGCGAACCCGTCTCTATTTGTGTGCGCTCAGTTGTTGGAAATCAACTCAAAATCGGTGAAGACGAGCTCCTCCAACAACCGCCCGCTCTTCCCCTCACACTGGTAGATTGGCACTCCGAGCAAGCCAAATTTGAAGAGGGTCCCTACCTGACCACAATTCTTGGACTCGATTGGATCGTCTCACAGTTACTCGCAATCAAACCCATGGATGATTCTATGGATCATCAGAAGATCAAGAAGTCCCTGAATATGCTTGAGCAGCGAACTGGTGCCACACTTGATGGAGCGAAGAAGAGACTTGAAGAAGCTATCTCACGGGAACGACCCTTCAGTTTTCTCGATGGAGACGCTGGTGAGTCAGACGAGCTGGCCGATATCGCTCAATGTTTCGCGTCTACCTGGTCAGCCGGGATCATCCACGTGTTGACGGCTCTCACTCCGTACTCAGACCTCCTTCGCAATCGTCGCGAGTACGAAACACTAACACCGCAGTTCGCAAACTGGAACGCTCTGAAGTCTCGTGAGGAGACTATCAAGGGCAGGATACAAAACCTATCCAAACAGCTTTCCGACCTAAAGACAGAGTTGCAGAATGATCCGAAAAACCCCATAAACACGACGCGATATGAAGAGAGCCTCATGCAATTCGATAAGACCAAACGGTCGACCAAAATTGCTTTCACCGTAGTCTTTCAAAGAGCTCTGTTTATCGCATTCGGCCGATTGGTCTCAGTTTCCGAAAACCAAGTCGCTACTCTTGCCTCTTTCAATAATCAAACCGCGGATGTAGATTCCTTTGAAGCAATAATGGCGGACGAGTTCGATGCTGATGATGACGTTCAGACAGAAGACGAAACTGATTCCATTGCCGAAAACGGCCAAGACTTGTCCTCGAGAGCTTTTCGTCGTGCTCGCGAGTTTGTCGATGCACTCAACACTGTCCACGCCAAAATTCCTGAGTTCTATAGCCCTCATTTCTTACCAAGTGTCGATGGTAAACCTTCAAGCGAACGCTTCTGGAACGGGAGTCTCACCCTCCCCGATGCTACTATGGATTATTCACAAGTTGCCTCAAAACGAGCTAGCGAGTTGCTGTTTGCGATTGGACTTGCCTATATAGTAAAAAAGAACTCCACCATTCATGATTACGCCGAACTAATCGACTCTATGGAAAGAGCTACCAGCGGACCACTTCTCAAACTACGCAATGCACTTAGCGTTATGGCGTCACGGGGACATATCGCAGACATAGTTCTCAAGAATCGAGAGGTGGCCGAGGTCGATCGTACCGACGACGCCAGACGAGACTTGATAATGCCAAAAATACATGCGATTTGGTCGGTGCTTCCTTAACAATCCCTGGGCAATTCCAATGAAAGATTCGCCGCAGAAAAATCAGGAAATCGAGCTCTATAAAACACGAATTTTTCCATTCGACGACAAAATGCAAAGTGCATTTCTCAAGCTTTCCAACCGGTCACTCAGCAGTAATGGCCCAAAAATCAATCAGCATAGACTCATTCATTTGAGCTCTTCCGATACGCCCGACAAGACACCGTTTGATTATCAGAGAGAGCTCATAAGGGAGGCTCTTTCGGCCGTCAGAGCGGGTCGTAAACGGCAGATGCTTTCGATGCCTACTGGTGCGGGAAAGACTGCTACAGCAATCTGGCTCATACACGAACTCATTGTAGAACTCGGTCTCATCCGTGTACTTTGGCTTGCGCCATCAACAGAGCTGGTCAAACAAGCGTCCGATGCCTTTGTCCAGACCTGGTCTGATAGAATGCCGGATGCAAGCCTGGAAGTTCACGACGTGACTTCTACTGGGGAGAATCCAAACGCTATACACATTGCTGTGACCACCATTCAACAACTCTTGCACCGCGCTCAAGCAGTACAAACCTTTTCGCCCCAAGTTGTTGTTTTCGACGAAGCTCATCAGGCTGCAGCGCCGAGATTCCGACAAGCACTTGAGGAAGCAGTCAACGTTGACTCAGCTGTTCTCATCGGTCTGTCTGCTACACCAGGCCGCGGAAACTCGTCTGAGCTCTTCGATCTTTCCATTCTTTTTGATGAACAGCTCGCCGTGCCCGCCATTCTTGGGCCAAGACCAATAGACTATCTGCGTTCAATCGGCGTCTACGCTTCGATCAATTTTGACACCATCGATCTAGGCCCATCTGCAGACTATCTATCCGTTCGCGACCGAGAGCAGCATCTCCCGACATATGAGCTATGCAGCCACCCCAAAAGGTTCTGGCCGACGATAGATCGTATAGCTGCTGCTGCACAACAAGCTCCAATTATCGTCTTTGCCAGCTCTGTTATCCACTCTTACGCGATTCAGGTTGCGTTAGCTAACAGGCGGATCCGAAGTAGGACCTTGAGTTACGGAACGGCCTCCGCCACCCGAGAAGAAATCATCCGCCTCTTCAAAGCTGGAGAACTACCTGTACTGCTCAACGTTGCAATTCTCAATACAGGGTTTGACTTCCCTGAACTCAGTCAAGTTGCCGTAACCGCACCGGTTCGGTCATCTGTTCTCTGGGAGCAGATAGTCGGCCGCGTTGCCAGAGGTCCCGCTGTTGGCGGCACCAAACGCGCCACAGTATACCAGGTCGATCGCCACGACATTATTCATGGCCAGCTTCAATCTTATGCCCGATTCTGGGGCGGTTCCTGGAACTAGAATCAAATATGACAAATCGCACATCCTTCCGCGTCGTCGATATCCATGATCTCATAGCGCTTCGAAATCTTCTCCAGGTCGCTGAGTGATCGTCCTTCTACCCAAGTGTACGACTTTGATCCACCCTTTTTTTCGTACTTCTTCGCCTTCTCATACAATTCCGGATGACGCTCCTTGAGTCCCTGCCATTCTCCCACCTGCTGATAAAAGCAGAAGTAGCAGCCAGACCGAGATCGCCACTGGTAATACTCCGGAAGGCCGAGGCCCGACGTCTCAAGAATCTCTTTGATGTCTTGGTATGTCTTCTTGTCGTCCTTGAAAGGGTACACCGGGATAATGTTCTGTTTCTCCGAGATCTTCGGTGGCTTCTTGTTCGGCGTGTAGCCTTCTCGATTTTCGTCACCACGGATGCCGATATAGCTGTAGGCTGTCGAATTTCCTACGTACGCCTCAAAGGGCTTGATCTTGAGATTGATTGTGCACCATCGCGCATGGGGGCTCGGCAAAAAGCCTGAGTAGAGTTCCTCAAGGAAGAAGTCAAAGACATTGCGTCCCGGCTTCCGCTGGACGTTCAGATAGTCAAGCGCGTTGATCCGGTGGATCTCTTTCCCCAGCAACGCTTCGAGCTTTTCCAGAAACTCATAGGTTTCGGGGAGTTCCGACTGGGTGTCGGAAAACACGTATTCCGCCGGCAGCTCCGGGTAGGTTTGTCGAAGATAAATGGCTAACGCCGCTGAGTCTTTGCCCCCCGAAACCGGGACAATGTGTCGAACCGATGGATCCCCAACCGTCGAGAGTGCTTCCTGCAAGGTCGCCAAATCATACCTCCGTCGTGATCTCTGCGATCACTCGATGTGCTTCTTCTGTACCCACTGTCTGTCGCAACCGAGAGAACAAACTTCTGATCCGTGCTGTAATGAGATCTCGGGCGATTCCAGCATCGCTGCTTCCATCGCTCTTTGTATCCAGTGCCTGATCTTCTATCCGACGCACTGCATTCCGAAACTCCCGATCAAAGAGTGCGATCGTGCTGTCGTCCCAACGATCGATTCGTTTTCCGATAAGTAGGCTGGCTATCGAATCCAACAAGCTTTCGTCATCGGAGTACGAGACACCAAACCTCTGAATGACGGCTTTCGAAACGCCATCTTGCAGTTGAGCTTCGATATCCTCCGGAAGGAGTCGCACCCACTGGGTTCCCGCATCACGTACACTCCCATCGCTATCGAGTTGCAGGGAGGATAGAATCGATCGGCTTGACGCCTCATAGTACTGAGACACGACTCCTTCCAACTGCGATTTCCAGCCTGCGAGATGCTCAATGAGCTTGTCGCTGTCGTCTATCGTCACCCCGTACGAACGAAACAGATCCTCAAGGAGAAACTTTGCCGGGTCTTTCGCCTGCAATACCAGCTTCTGAAAAAGTCGCGCTCGCTCATCAAACTTCCGTGATTGAAGAGCAGCGGCCGGCAGACTTGCTTTCCACTCCTCGATTGCGTCGTAGCACCGCCGCAATGGATCGGTCTCTACCGTATACCGTGACGAGAAGATCTCTTCGATTTGGTGTAGGTACTGTCGAGTCTTCTCGTTCAACGGAACAATCGTTATTCCATACGACTCAGGACTCTTGGCGATCTCTTCAATCACCGATGGCTTGATGTCCGGAATGTAATCTCCCGTCTCGTCAGTCAACGTCACCGCCGATGGAAACGCGCGAAAACCCGAAGCCAGTAAGATCGGAATCACGCCCTTGCGAATTCCATACGGACGTGCCTGAAGTGCCCCATACAATTCACCAAAGCTTCGCCGTCGCCCGGGATCTGACGAGAAAAAATCATGTACAACCTGCCACACAGCCCGAAGGCGATCATCCGCCAACTCGTGCGGGTGCGCGAATCTCCATCGACCGTGGGCATCACAGAAATACAAACCTGTCCGCAGCAGTATGGTTGAAAACATCGATCGATCGGGCCGATTCCCGTCAATCCCCAGGTCAGAGGTCCCATATCGATCGAGAATTCCCAAGACCAGCTTCTTCCGTGCGTTCACCAACACCTGGCTAGGGTTGCTCTTGTTGATGAGCTCATTGTTGAAGATTGGTGTCTCGCTATAGACCGTGGCCATGATGTCCGATAGATAGCTCCGAAACTCTCGCCGCGATCGAATCAACATCGATCGGCCTTGCGATATCACCTCCGGACCTTCGGGCGAAGGCGTGTATAGCTTCTCAACCAACCGCATCAAATATCCAAGTGAATCATCAAGCATGTGCTGCAATTCGGGCAGTACCAACGGGTCTTCAGATATGAGCGAAGAATCCTTCAGTAGCCTTCCTATTGCCGCAGCTTCCAGGGCAGTTTCAAATAACCCTTCGGTTGTACGAGGAAGAATCCACACCAGACGATCATCGAGAACGATTGTTTCGGTCAGTCTGCGACGGACGGTATCAAGTTCTTCGGTGTTCTCGGCGAGCACGTAAAGGACAGCACCGTCACCGGAACGTCCAAACACATCCCAGCTGCGAGACAGTAACGAAAGATCCGAAGCCTCTCGCGCTGCAACGTAGTACCCGGAAAAAAACCGAAAAAGCTTGTAAGAAGCGTTGTACTCCACTGGCCTCCAATCCTCAGCCGGAAGCAGCTCATTCAAGTACGAAAGCAAATCGAAACTCACAAACAGCCGCGTCTTTTCTGACTCCAATCGGCCGCGCAAATCGATATCGGAGGTGTGCCACAACAGCACCGTGTCAGAGTTTTTCCGGTAGAGCAGCAGTTTCCGCCCGACAAGCTCCCCGATTGCCTTTCGGGTTTCCGCTGCTTGTCCCGGGATACTCGCCGCTGCAACGAGCAGCTCCAGGCTCACTCTGTTTCTCTCACCCGCCAGACCAAGCCCAAAAATACTCAACGTTTTAATTACGCGTTCTTCCACAGCAGATTCGGCATTCTCCAGGGTCGTGATCGTTTCCAACCAGTGATGATACGTACCCCCGAAGGTCGAATCCGAACGCATGAGATCCGAGAAGTAGTCAAAGACATCCGCCACGGTGACTATATCCGGCGTATCCAGACTAAACAGAAACGAAAAAAGTGTTCGTTCGTTCTGCGCTACTCGCGACGAGATCCGAGGTAGGGCGTACAACGCCGCCGGAAGCACCGGCCACGCGGAAACAACTACTTGCGATAGCTCTTCATCCTTGAGGTCACCGAATAGACCGACTTCCCGCACCTGTCGTTCAAATTCTTGAACCGTCTCATCCGACGGCTTGCGATCTCCAAAACGGCTCTCGATAACTCGTGCCGCAAGGGATACGACCTCCTTACTGTCGTCAACAAACTGATGGGTATGAAAACGGCCTTCGACCTTCTTCCACTCACTGATAACCGTCTGCGGGACGTTCGCGGCATACCGCATCAGGTTCTGGTGGAGAAAGAGGGAGATTCCCACCTTGATCCGACGAGACCGTGCCCCAAACTCCGCGAGCATCTGTAATTCATTCAGCCGATGTGCTTCTCCGCGTACGACGATTTCCTCAAGGTGTCGGCCAAACTCATCCCAAAGGATCTCTATGTGGTCGTACTCAGACGCGAATGTCTCCCGCATATGAGTCAGCATCGCGACCAACTCATCCATGCTTTCGCACGTCATGGACTGGATACGCCGGGCACGGTCAATGTTTCCTGTACGTTCAACGGAAGCAACGACTCCATCGGCGATGACTCTCGGTACGTTCTTCACGTACCCTGTGAGCGGTACTGCGATCCCCGACGGACGAAAAATCTGCTCTTCTCCACACCGCGTGTTGATCATTTCCGCAAGGACCGGGTCGAGATCCCCGATACGATCGAACACTGGTTGCAACTGACGTACTGCGTCGATTCTGTTCTCAATGACTTGTTGGAAGAATGATGCCAGCAATGACTTTCCCGAACCATACGGAGCTACCACAAACAAACTGTCGTGCCCGTCGGCATCAATCAATTTCTTGAGAAGCTCGACGCTCTTACTGGTAGGGAAGAAATGCTGGATCCGCTCCGGATGATCAGCATCAAATACGATGTTAATCGAGCGCAGCAAATTGTCTTCCGAGAATACGTAGCGTTCTTGTATCACCTCGGTATCGATCATCTCTACGCCGCCTTCCGATAGAGATTCTCTACCAATCGCTCTGGGGAGACATTCTTCATGGTGATCTGCCGATCTCCCGCGAAACCTCGAACAAAAAGTTCGTATTCCTCCGTCTCACGCTCCGCGGCAAGAAGCGACTCGAACAATCCTTCCGCAGATAGTACCAACGTCTGCAACGGGCCAGAACGCTGATGCGTCAAATGGGTAAAGGTAAAATCGATGTTCCCGTCATCTTTCGAGCTCCTCAAACCTGATTTCACGATAGAGTAGAGGAGGACTTCAGGTGTGATCTCGTGTGCCCGACGGTGCAGCTCATACGCCCCCGTTGCGCGAAACGAGCTCATGATTCCCAATTCTTGAAGCGGACTTCCGAGATCCTCTTCTGGATCTTTCTTCTCTCTCGGAACTGGCTTCGCGTATGACCCAAGGAAGCACGACAGGTCCCGTTCAATAGTCTTCTCTGAGGCCGGACGAATGGCTGTGCTTCGTTCATGCCGCATCAAGCGGCCAACCAATTGGGATTTCTCAAATCGTTTCTCCGCGAAATCGTTAAAGAACCAGTTCCAGGTCGCTGCATTCGCCTCATCGTTAACGATGTTGATATGAAGCAACCACCAGGTATCCTCCGCCGTGAAGAAAGGATCTTGCTCGGCGATAATTCTCCCAAACGGCGTCAGTACAAACTTTCGCTTTTCCTGGTGTGCTTCTTTCGCCGGCAAGCGGGTAGCGAGTCCGGTGACCACGATCCAGTGTTCAATCGCTTTCGCCATGTTTGTCCCAACTCCGAGATACTCTGACAGGTCTTTCCGGGTAAACGCCGCAGGATCCGTCTCAAGCAAGTTGATGGCCTTTGTCAACCATCCTTCACGGATAGGAAACGTCTGGTGCCCGCCATACCTCATCTACCATACCCCTCCCAACAATGCAGAAATCCTTCCGGCAACCGCTATCACTTCGGCCGCAGCCTCATCGATCTCTGCCGTCGTATTCAGTTCACTGACGCTAAAACGAATCGACGAGAACGCGTCGTGATAACTCAAACCCATCGCGCGCAATACCCGAGACGGTTCCGGGTACTGGGACGTACAGGCAGACGTTTGCGCACAGATGATCTCGCGGTCGAGAAGCTGAGCATACAGTGCTTTTCCATCAAGCTTCGCGAATTGCAGATTCGACGTGTTCGTCACACGGCGATCGGAAGCACCGTTTACGACACACCCATCCACCCCAGCCAGCACAGTCGTCTCGAACCGATCGCGGAGTTCTCCCATACGGGAGATCACCGATGATAGCTCAGTTCGCCGTTTCTCCGCGGCTGCGCCTATCCCGATTATTCCCAGAATATTGTGGGTACCACCTCGTATCCCGAACTCCTGACTTCCCCCCGTGATGAGGGGGGGGAAACTACTCCACCCCTCGCGCGAGTAGATCACGCCGATCCCTGCCGGGGCATGGAATTTGTGCCCGGTAAACGTTACATAGTCGGCGGCAATACTCCGCACATCGAACGCCATCTTTCCTACTGCCTGGGCGGCATCGCAATGGTAGACCGTCCCGACTTCTTGGCACGCTGCACTGATCTCCGACACCGGTTGTATGACGCCCGTTTCGTTGTTCACCGCCTGAACACTAACTACCCCGACTCGTTCATCTACGACTGACCGCAATGCTTCGAGATCGATCACACCGTCCGACAGGACAGGGACTGTCCGTATTTCATATCCATCTTCCTCAAGTTGCGGGAGCAAAGAGATCGTCGAGGAATGTTCAATTTCAGATACGACCGCGACCGGCCGATGAGACCGACGCATCACCGATCGGATAACAGACACATTTGCTTCAGAGCCCGAGCTCACGAAAGCAATTTGTTCCTCATCAGCACCTATCAATCGCGCCACACTCTCACGAGATCCTGCGATCTCCTCCCGTGCAGCTGCTCCTACCACGCCAACACTTGCGGCGTTCCCGAGCCTACCTTTCACCGCATCTATCAATCGCGCGCGTACGAAGGGAGACAAGTCGGTTGTACCATTGCTGTCGAGATAGATCATCAGTGAAAAATACAATATCACAGCCTGATGATTTTGTCTGGAGAACGAATACGCTTTCTTCCAGCAATAAATCACAGCCATCTTGTGCTTAGCATTAACACTTTTAGTATTTATATTACGTTTATTATCCTTTTAAGAACGTTTCAACCCAAGAATTGCGTCACATCCCACCCGCCATCCATCGCTGAGTCATTTGCAAAATGTGACAAATAGTATCATTTAAGGAGATGCTAGTCCGGTTCAGTTCACACGTTGCGTGGTATCTTGCGTTTCGTTCCTTACCACATCCGGCCCATCCGGTACCCTTCACTACATGACGGGTGCCCGATCAAGGAAACAACCAGCATGACACCAGCCCTCCGCCAAACCACCCGCAGCCTCATCACCCTCGTCGAGGCCCAGACCGCCCGGCAGGTCGTCGTCCAGGACGAACCATCCCTCAACACCTACGCCACCGTCAGGATCGCCCGGGGTGACGCGCCGGCACACGTGATCCGGTACAAGCCGGTGGCGAAGGAGGAGCCGGACTACCTCATCTGCTTTCAGTGTAGCTTCGTTCTCCGGAAGTACGGCGTTCCTGCGGATGAGCGGTTCGACTTCGGCTCCAACAGCGTCGGGACGGGTATCGTCGCGCGGCTCATCAGAAACTCCCTGGGCAAGAAAACCAGATCGACCCGGAGCGTCTCACCACGGCGGCACAGCAGATTCTTGACGGACTTCTGGTGCATCTGAGGTCGGTACCCCCCCTCGGACTTCGGGTCGCCCGGTGGCTCCGGACGGACTACCCCGACCTCAACCCCCTGCAGGAGCGGCAGATCATGCGCGAACTCGCCACCAACGAACGCACCGACACGCCTGACCTCAGGCGCCGCATCCCCCGGAAGGTCTTCGACGCCACCCAAACGGTCAACGCCGCTTTCGCGATCGCCTCCGCAGACATGCTTGGCCACCCGGAACTCACCCGCCCTTACACAAGTTTTCTCAAAGAAGGGCAGAGCCTCGTGGATCTTCTTGATGATATTCCCCCGGAACCCGAACACGACCGGGAGCTCATCGATGCCTGGGGAGAGCAGTTGCAGTCGAGCGAATGGTATCAGTGGGTGGCCACCGCATCAGCACAACCAAACGAACTGTCACCATTTCAATCACCCCGGCCGTTACGCTCACCGTCGAGTCCCTCGCACCGGCGGCGCCTCCCGATGACTTCGCCGCGGCGGCGGAGACGGCGATCGCCCGGGTACTCCACCACGTTGAGGCGGAGATCACGGCGATCGATGTGGGGGGGAATATCCAGGTTCGCTGGTCCTCCGCCCTCGGTGAGGTGGAGTGCGCCGGGCGTACGGTGCCACTCCTTGAGCAGGGGAGAGTAGGGGAGGCGGCCTTGCTCATCGAGATCCTGAGCTCGGCCGATCCGGAGAACGTGACGCTTCTCAACAATCTGGGGATGGTCTACAGCGACCAGGGATTTGTTGATGAGGCGATCGCACTCCTCGAGCGGGTGGTCCGGATCCAGCCGTCCCACGCCGATGCGTTTGTTGTGCTGGCGGGCGCCTGCACGCGACGGACTCTCTCGGGTGGCTTGGGAGAAAAGTCATCCTGCTTCAGGCATTTCCTCACCGTCTTTTCATCGATGAAGAGACTCCGGGCAATACTCGCTATCGATCGATCCCGGGCCATATCTCTGATTTCCTGTACTTGGGACATGTTGAGCACCGTTTCCTTGCCTCCTCCATCGTTGGTGGTACTTCGACGAAGGGTAGTGGTTACAAAGGAACAGTGTCTCAACTGTCCCTGCTATTCCCTTGGCTTTTCCCGGGAATTCTTCACGGTAACTTGGGGGTGCGGACAAAAACTTGGACTCCTTTGAGAAGGAGAGAGTCCAGTGTACTCACGTCAGAAGCGGCTGAACGCGGTCCGGCTTTACATCAAACTTGGGTGTGCAGCCACAGCAACGCTGCGGATGCTGGGATACCCAAAAGACAGTAAGACGATTCGGGCTTGGTACCAGCGGTACATGGAGCACGGCGAGGAAGCGCGCGCCGATATGTCCCGTGGTGGGCGTAGAATGGACAGACGTTGTTTGAGCGTTGTTTGATTGGGTAGGGTTCCTGAGCCCGGCTACCGAACGCAAGTCTTTTCCGATCATACATTTGCGAAAGCCTCTTTGTTTGACCGTTGTTTGACTGTTTGTCATAGCCTGAAACTCCCGGTAGGCCATGAGTGTTACCCCCGCGTGCGGGGGAGTCCGGTCGCCATCTGAGCGGGGCGAGACTACGCTGTACACATCCGCGGCCGAAACCGGGATCAGCGACGACGATGTGGCGGTGCTGTTCCAGGAGGACTGGGGGCCGGACCTCACCGTGGAGGTAGGAGAAGGCCGCGTCACCGCAGCAAGCGAAACGCTGTTGGAGCGACAAACCGGGTACGTCAGGAGCGTAGTTGATCATCTGGCGACGGACAGAGCAAGGTCTCGACGGTGCCGCATTTGTGCGTACGCGGGCATCCCGGGCGCGGAAGCGGCCGTTCGGCTGGACTGGAATCAGGACGCGAACACCTGGGTGGTTTCGGCGTTCCCGACGGACAAAAAAGAGCGTCAACGACGCTGCCTGGGGATCAGTTGTTGGCAGCTCCGGCGACAAACCCGTCGCCCTCATTGACGCTACCTCAACGGTATCACCATACGTGCGAACGGACAACATCCTGTGTCAGTCCAAACTCGCCGCGTTCGGGTATGCCGGCTTCGGGCCGGTCACCTTGATCGGAGACCGAAACCTGATCGATCGACTGCGGCGCCACGCGGGCGCAAGGGTGATGTGGTTCCGCGACGAGAAGGGCGTAGACTTCGCAGTTCCAAAGAGGACAGAAGAACGCACTACTGACCGTGAAGGTGTTTCTCTCCAACCCCAACCTTCCGATTTTCCACAAAAATCTCCCAACCACCCCTTGCTCCCATCCCCGGTGCACTGATACGTTCAACAAACCGACCGGTTGGTATGTTAATTCTACACCGGGTCTGAATGCGTGACCCGAATACTGGAGGCTGATATGGTCGATCCAAAACCGAAGGAGGGTGGTGGCTGGCTCACCCGGCGCAGCACGCTCCTGATTGCGGGCGGTGTGCTTACACTGCTCTCCGATATGCCCGGTAGCGCCGGGGCGTTCGCCTGGATTATGCCGGTGCCGTTCCTGGTGTATCTCACGTTGTATCGTGGGGCCAAAAACACGGCGTGGCTGTTTCTTGCGCTTGTCGTGGGCTCCATCCTGACGCTGGCCAAAACGCTTTCACCCCCGATCGTCTTTTCGGTGGCCTTTTCCATTCTTAGCGGCACGGTCACGGCGGTTCGATACCTGGTGGTGTACGTGCTGTGGGCGACGGTTCGTCGACGATCCGCGGTTTGGGTCAGCGTGCTTGCGTTTCCGGCGATCGTTGTCACGATGGAGTTCCTGCAGGCGTATCTCACGCCCCTTGGAGTATGGGGCGATCTCGTGAATACACAGCTCTACAATCTGCCACTGTTGCAGAGCGCGTCCCTGTTTGGTGGGTTCGCGATTTCGGCGCTCATGGCGTGGGCTGCGGTGCTCGTCTGGGCGATGGTAACCGACGGCGGCATCAGGACCCACGTCCGCGGCGCGACCGCGTTTCTCGTAGTGTTTGCCGCGGTGATGGTGTTCGGCGATCTGCGTCTTGGGACGGTGTCCGCGGGGCGTCAGGTCCGCACCGCCGCGATCACCAGTACCTACCGGTTTACCGGGGCGTTTCCGGCACCGGACGATCCGGTCGTGGCGCGCACCACCGATACACTCCTCGCGCGGACCAGGGCCGCCGCCGGGGCCGGTGCGGAGCTGGTCGTGTGGGGTGAGGGTTCCACCCTGGTGTCGCAGGACGGGGAGTCCGCGTTCCTGGATCGGGTCTCCAGCCTGGCGCGCGATGAGCGAATCGACATTGTGCCGGCGTACGCCGCGCTCCCCGGTGACGGGACCGGTCCGGCTCATCCGTTCAGGAACACGCTCACGTGGGTAACCGCCGACGGTGCGGTGGCGGAGACGTACCTCAAACACCACCCGATCCCCGGTGAGGGAAGTGTTCCCGGTACGGATCCTCTTGGGACGGTGAGCTTCGGTGGTGCCCGTGTCGCCGGAGCGATCTGCTACGACTACGACTTCCCGGCGGTCTCGATGGGGCACGCGCACCTCGGAGCGGACCTGGTGGTCCTGCCCGGTCTCGACTGGCGGGGCATGCTCCGTCGTCACACGCTCATGGCCCGGATCCGGGCGATCGAGGGAGGCTTTTCCATTCTTCGACCCGCCAACGGGGCCACCTCCATGGCGTTCGACCAGTACGGGCGGATTCGCGCGTCCATGACCGATTTTGGCAACAACAACAAAACGATGATGGCATCCGTGCCACTGCATCGCGTTCCGACGCTCTACAGCAGGATCGGCAACGCCTTCGCCTACGCGGCGATCCTCGCCGTGCTGTTCTGCTTCGGCACCGTATTCACAAGGAGATCACGATGACTGACACCAGTTCGACTTTTCCCGACCCCGTTTCCAATCTGGATATCGGCAGCGGCACGATCACGCGGCGACGGCTCGTCCGGATCGGCGTGGTGGTATCGATCCTGGCGCTGTGGAACGGCGTGTGTGACTACATCTACGGGTATTCCGCGACGCTGAGCGGGGCGGAGTACTTCTCCTCGCAGGTGTTCGACGTGATCCTCACCGCCAACGGACGCCCCCACTGGGTGCTTCTGCTCGCCCAGTCCGCGGGGTGGCTCTACCCGATCTTCGCGTTGAGCTACTTTCAGTGGTGGGTAGGGATGCGTCGCGCGGGCTTCTGGTTGTCGGCCGTTCCCACGGTGCTGCTCGCGTACGCGGTACTCATGATCGGTGGGATCCAGCACGCCGGCTGGGCGTTTCTCAGCGTGCCGGCGCAGGCGCAGGCCGTGGTCGGAAGCTCCGACGCGTCGTTTTTCTCCCTTACCACGCGCTACATCGTGGAACATTTCTTCATGGGGGATGCCACGGCGATCGTGGCCCTCTACGCGGGAACGATCTGGCACGCGGTGGGAATCCTGAGCGGCAGAACGATGTATCCCCGCTGGTTCATCGTCGTGTCGCCCTTGGGGGTCCTCACGATCACGATGATTCTTGGCTACCTGCTTCCCGCGCCGGTGGCGGGGTTCGTGCTTGCGCTGTTCGGGACGTGGTTTCTGCTCTTTCCGACGATCGCGAGCACGCTCTGGCTGCGAAAGGAAAGACCGGGTAAGGTCATGCAATGAGCGACCCGGAACGCACCGGTCGGCGCAACCCCGCCGCCACCAGGGCACACATCACGGAGACGGCGTTCGTCATCTTTCTCGAGAACGGGTACAAGAGCACGACCTACGGCGAACTGGTGAAGGCCTCCGCTGTGTCCAAGGGTGCGTTCTACCACCACTTCGGGAACAAGGAGGAGCTCTTCCACGAGGTGATCGATCGGTACTTCGGCGCCGTGTTCGACCGCGTGGACTGGGCGCGGCTCGAGACGATGAACCGGGAGCGCCTGCACCGGGCGATTCGCCTCCATTACAGCGGCTTCGTCCGGAACATCGGCGAACTGACGGACAAGGGGCTGCCCCGGTACTTTCTCCTGTTCTTCGAGGCCGTTGAGCTCTACCCGGCGTTTCGGGAGAAGGCGCGGAGTTTCTACCTCCGGATGCGGGCCACGATCGATGCTGCTGTCGCCCGTGAGCCGCACGGCGACACACCGGCGGCAGGGGCGCCCGCCGGGATCGACGTCATTTCCCGATTTGAGGGCTATCTGTTCTGGCTGGCGCTGTTTCCGGAGGACTCCCTGGACGGTCTGGTCAGGGAGTAGGAGGCGCACCGGACACCACGCGGTTGCGACCTTCGTCCTTGGCGCGGTACAGCGCAGAATCCGCACGGGCGAGCAGAACCTCCACGGTCTCATCCGGCCCGAGCGTCGCGACGCCCGCCGACAGGGTCACTTGTTCTCCCGACGCGTTGTTCGCACTCTCCAGGGCGCACCGTACCCGCTCGGCCAGGACGGCCGCATCCTGGGGCCCCGTCTCGGGCAGCACCAGGAGAAACTCCTCGCCACCCCAGCGGGAGACGGAGTCGTACTCCCGGACGGTGTCACGCATGATCTGCGCGGTTCCCACGAGCACGGCGTCTCCAACGGAGTGGCCGAAGCGGTCGTTTATCGACTTGAAGTGGTCGATGTCGGCGAGCACTACCGACAGCTGTGTGCCGGAACGCCGGACGCGGGAAACTTCGCGTCGCAGCGTTGCGTCCCCGCTCATTCGGTTCATGAGTCTCGTGAGACCGTCGGTGGACGCGAGATCCATGAGGCGCTCTTTGAGGCGACGTTCGACGTGCCGCGCCCGCTCCTGTTCCGTGATTCGGTCGTGGACATCCCGGGTGATCGCAACGAGCCGGACGGTGCCGTCGAGGGTGCGGTTGAGGTAGCTGCGCGTCTCGGCCCAGCGGTAGCTTCCGTCTCCCTGCCGCAATCGATAGGTGACGTGACTGGACGAAATGTCCAGGGTATCCGCGTGGTCGTGCGCGATCCGGTTGAGATCTTCGGGGTGAAAGAGGTCGTACGCGCTGGTTCCGATCAGTTTTTCGCGCGGGATGCCCAGAAACTCCTCACAGTTGGCACTGATCCACAGGTAGGTGCCGTCGACGTTGTGAACGGTGATCAGATCGTGGGAACGGTTCACAATCAGGCGTGCCAGGTCGTCGTCGGCGATCGTTTCGCCCACCGGTTCGGCTTCGGCATCCAGAGCCCGGGACCCGGCCTCGGCGATCTCCTCCTGCAGCTGCCGGATTTCGGCCCGCAGATTCGCAAGGCGCCGCAGTTTCTCTTCGATCGTCGTATCAGCCACCGTCCGATTGCCTCCGCAACCGAATTCTCGACCAGATTCGGTGGTATTTCAACGTTCAGAGCGATGAGAACCTTTGATGCGGTGATGTTATGGTGCTATGATGTGTACAATGAGAACGACGGTCAATCTCGACAACGACATCCTGGAGGTGGCACGAAGCCTGGCCCTTGTGGAGGGCATCTCGTTGGGCGCTGCGATCTCGGCACTCGCGCGACGGGGCATCGAATCACCCGGCCGTGCCGGCGAGGGGCCTGTGGATTCGGAGAACGGTGTTCCGACCTTCGGGGTCGCGGAGAATGCACCGAGGTTTGGTACCGATGACGTCGTCCGCGCCCTGGAAGAAGAATAGCGCGATGATACAGATGCCCGACGTCAATACGCTGGTTGCCGCGGCGTGGCCGAATCATGTCCACCACCGCACCGCGCGGGCATGGTTTCGGAATTCGATGTCCGACGGATGGGCTACGTGCGCGATTGTGCAGAGTGGTTTTCTGCGCATTTCAATGAATCCCGCGGTCGTCGGACGCCGCGTTCCGTTTCCCGAGGCCGCAGGGATACTCAGCCGATTCACTGCAGGTACCGAGCATGTTCTCTGGCGGTCTGAGGCGGTCCCTGAAGAATGGCCCGCCTGGCTACGGGATCGCGTTCAGGGATATCGTCAGATCACCGACGCATTCCTGATCGCCACGGCGATCAAACATGGGGGCATGCTCGCAACGCTGGACGCTCGCGCTCTGGCGCTCCTCCCGGAGTCACAGCGCTCCGTCGTGCACGTCATTGGGCCATCCAATTGACCCTCCCGGTCCCGCGGGACAAGATACCGATCATGAAAATTGCAGTTGTCAGTGACGATCAGCAGGCGGTTGGTACGCATTTCGGCCGTTCCCGCTACTACATCGTATTCTCCGTGGAAAACGGGGAGATCGTCTCCCGTGAGGTTCGGGAAAAAACGGGGCACCGACACGGCCTGGGGCACGGTCACAACCACGCCGCCGGTCACGATCACCCCCACACCGCCGACGATGCCCACATGCAGATGGTTGAGGCGATCCGCGACTGCGACGCGGTCCTGGTCGGTGGTATGGGTGGTGGCGCCAGGGCGGCGATGGAAGCAGCCGGGATCGCGCCGTGTCAGGCCCGGGCCTCGGACGCCGAAGCGGCTGTCCTGGCGTACATCCGGGACGGACGGGGCGCCGAACCGGGCTGCCCCGACGCCTGAGAGACGCTGCGTACCTCCGCTTCTGGAGTCGGGTCGGCCCTTCCTGTCTCCCCGTGTAGAATCTTCGCGCCGGATGAGACATACTGGCTCTTCAGGAGTTGATATGATCTGTCTTTGCCTCACCGGTGCAACCCTTGCGGAGTGGACCGGACAACTCGAACGCAACCGCGCGTGGGCGTCCATGGTGGAACTCCGCGTTGACCTCCTGCGACCCGCAGAACGCTCCGCCGACGCGATCGGCGAGTGGTGGAACACCCATTCCGATGGTCTGCCCGGCATTCTTACGGTCCGACGCCTGCGGGACCAGGGTCACTGGGAGGGCGACGACGCCCAGCGTCTGTTTCTTCTCTCGCGCCTGTTGGATGCGGTGGCTCCGGAGTACCTCGATATCGAACTCGACCGGCAGTCCAGCGCCGACTGGACCCAGCTCGCCCGACGTCAGGAAGATCGCGGCGGGTACGTGATCCGCTCGTACCACGGTTCCGTCGTCGATCACGCCGAGATCGCCGCGCTCATGGCGCGTCTGGCGACCAACCCCCACGAGATTCCCAAGCTGGCGATCGAACCCACCGGTCTCTCGGACACCACGGCGCTCCTGCGCGCCGCCCGCGAGTTTCGTCGGCGCATGCCGGGTCGGACCGCGGTATGGATCGCCATGGGTGAATACGGCCTCCCGTCGCGGGTGGCTCCGGCGCTCTTCGGGTCGGCGTGGAGCTACTGCTCCGATCCCGACGGCCAGCCGGCTGCTCCGGGGCAGGTGTCTCCGCAGCTTTTGGCGGAAACGTACCGAGTCGGCGAGGCGACGGCGGACTGGCAGGTGCTGGCGGTGGTCGGCGCACCGGTCGCCCATTCGAAGTCGCCCGTGTACCACAATCCTCGGCTGCGCGCGGACGGGGTGTCGGCGGTGTACGTTCCCGTCCGCGCCGACGTGTTTGGTGAGTTCGTGGAGTTTGCCGATGAGGCGGGCATCCGCGGTGCCTCGGTGACGGTCCCGCACAAGGAGTCGGCGCTGGCGCTGGCGACCGGCGAGGCGGGGGCCGGGGCGTCCGAACTCGCGCAGAGGACGGGTGCGGCCAACACGCTGGTCCGCCGGGCGGAGAACGCGTGGTGGGCAGACAACACCGACGTTGAGGGACTGATGGCGCCGTTGCGGAAACAGGTGGGCGCCGGCGAGGGCCGGCGGGCGGCGGTGATCGGCGCAGGAGGAGCCGCCCGGGCGGCGGTGGCCGGTCTGCTTGCCGACGGGTGGCAGGTTGAGGTGTACAACCGCACGCCGGAACGCGCGGCGAAGCTGGCTGGAGATCTCGGCCTGGATGCCGCGGCGGCGCACTCGATGAGCGACCTGCGGGACCTGGAGTCGGGCACCGTGGACCTGCTGGTTCAGACCACCCCGGTGGGCATGGCCCACGGTGTTCAGGGCGATCCGGCGGAGGGATATGAATTCGCCGGGAGCGAAACTGTCTATGACCTGGTGTACACACCGTCGCAGACGGCGCTGATCGTGCGGGCGGCGGCGGCGGGCTGCACGACGATCACCGGCGAGGCGATGTTCGAGTTGCAGGCGGCGGCGCAGTACGAGCTGTTCCGCGCGGCGCTCGCCGACTGACCCCTCGCCGACTGACCGCCGTTACCGCGGGCTGCGCCGCAGCAGCGTCCCGCTGAGGCGCCGCACCAGTGAGATGCGGCGAATCCGGATGCGGATCGCCTGGTGGTCCGGCTCCTGCCGCGCCCGCAGCATGAGGTCGTCGCCGCTTTCCACGATCTCCCGGGGCTGTACCAGCACCCGCTGCGGCGACCCGGAGCTCGCCCGCATGATCACCTCCAACAGGTCTCCGTTTCCGATCGCCTGTTCTATGAGCCGGATCTTCCCCAGATAGTCCAGTCCCCGCGCCTCGGTACCGTACTGCGGGATTACGTCTCCGCGGATCTGGTCGGGGAAGAGGATAAGCTTGCGCTCGATCCGCAGCGCAAGCTCCTGCCGCACGTCCTCGGGAAGGTCCTGTTCCTCCAGCGCCGTTCGCAACGCGGTGCGGAGATCGGCGGGCGCGGTGTCGCCGGCCGACGCGGCCTCGCCCCCCGACGCGGCCTCGCCGGTCGGTTCCGTTCCACCGGCGCCCGCACCGGCGTCCGGGGCCCCCGCGGCACGCTCCGCCGCCGGTGTCAGCGTCGGCTGCTGCCGGATGAGCGAGGGCTGCCGGAAGCGCTGGAACAGCCGGTCGTACTCGGGGACGTCCACGTCCACCGGTCGCTGTCCTTCCACCGCCGCCGCCGCACCCAGTTCCAGACGGGTGAGGATGCGCTCCAGTCTGCGGGTGTCGTCCTGCACCAGAAAGAGCCCCGGCGACGGTTCTTCGCGGACAAGCTGCTGAAACTCCTCGGCGGCGCGCAGGATCTCGGCTTCGGCTTCGTTGGCGATCACCACCAGGCTCCGGACGATGCGCACGGCGCCGGCGCGGGTCTGCCAGCGGTCCAGCAGAAACCGCACGTTCTGCGGGAGTTCCCCGGTGATCTCGAGGAGCTGCGCCAGAGGGCGTTCGATCCCGTCGCGGCGGGCGGCGGCGACAGCGTTCTCCGTCAGCCGGAATGTGGGGACCACGTCGTAGCGACCGAGTTCCGCAACCCGGGCCACGGTGAGGGCGTGGCTGTACGAGACCCCCGGCGGAAGCGTGACCTCCATGTTGGCCTGGACGCGGATCTGTCCGCTGCCGGCGTACTCCCGCGAGAGGATCGTCGGAACGCTGGGGTTGAGCCGAAACCGTTCCTCGTGAACGAGCAGGAACCCGATATCGGTGAGCCGGAACACGGTGTCCCGATCCACGGGAAGGGTCATGCCGTTGCCGGTGAGCTGCATCAGACGCAGGACCTCGCCCAGGGTGAACTCCCGCATCGGGTCCATGGCGGCGTTGAGCTCCAGGAGGAGTTCTGCGTACTCGAACGCCCGCTCCACGGAGCTGGTGAGGACGGCCCCCCACAGGAGCGCCTGGATCCAGCGGTCGGGGAGGGCGGTCAGCTCCTCCCAGCTCTCGGGGCGCAGATGGACCTGCTCCTCCTGCCGCCGGGCAAGCCCAAGCGTTTCCAGCGCCACCACCGCGGTGCGCAGACGGAGGGCACCGGTCTCGCCGGAGAGGAGTTCGCCGAACTGCGCGTCCAGGTTTCCCGACGCCCGCTTGCGGATCGATCCGGTGCGGGTAAAGAGATCGCCGGTATCGCGGAGAAAGGCGTACAGCGCCGTGGACAGGGACACGGACAGCCACGGTGGGCCGTCGGCGTCGCGGCGCTCGTGGGGCGGAATCTCCGCTCCCGCGACGAGCTGGTGCGGTCCCAGACCGGCGTCCCGCGCAGCCGCCGCCAGAACGGGGTTGAGCTCCACACTGGTGGCTTCCCGGCCATCGATCAGCAGCAGACGGTCCTTGAGGTTCAGGATTCGGTCCCGGAGTTGCGCGTACTCGAGTTCGCCCTCGAGGAACCGTCCCAGTCGCCGCTCGTCCGGGGCACCCAGCAGGTCGATCGCGGAGAGCACCACGCGATCGATCTCGTCCATCATGTGCACGATCCGCTCCTGCGTCTCCCGGCGGGAGAGAAAATCACGCAGGTCGGTTATCAGGTCGTGTTTATTGTAGGGGGTGTCCACCGGCCCGCGGTAGTTGCGGTACAGGGCAAAGAACGAGTCGTCGTCGAGTTCCAGCAGGTAGTGGATCAGCCGTTCGCCGGGAGCGCTCACGTGTCCTCCCAGTGTTCGATGTGGTAGGCGTAGCCCTGCTCCGTCAGGAATTTCTGCCGGTTGGCCGCAAACTGTTCCTCCACGGTCTGGTTGGAGATGAGGGTGTAGAAGAAGCTGTTGTGCCGCTGCCCCTGTTTGGGCCGCAGGATCCGACCGAGGCGCTGCGCTTCCTCCTGCCGCGAGCCGAAGCTCCCGGAGACCTGGATCGCCACGGACGCGTCGGGCAGGTCGATGGCGAAGTTTGCCACCTTGCTCACCACGATCACGCGGAGCTCTCCGGAGCGAAAGGCCCCGTAGATCTCCTCGCGCCGGGCGTTGGGCGTCTTTCCGGTGATGATCGGGGCATCCAGGCGCTCGGCGAGTTCGTGGAGCTGCGAAAGGTACTGGCCGATGACGATGATCGCGTCCTCGCGGTGGTTGGCCACGATCTGCTCCACGGCGTCCACCTTGGCGGGGTTTTCGCTGGCGATACGGAACTTGGCGCGCTTGTCGGCGACGGCGTACTCCGTGCGCAGACCGTGGGGCATGTCCAGCCGGATCTCGTAGCACACCGCTTCGGCGATCCAGCCTTTCTGCTCCAGTTCCTTCCACGGAACGTCGTAGCGCTTGGGCCCGACCAGGGAGAACACGTCCTCCTCGCGGCCGTCCTCCCGCACCAGCGTCGCCGTGAGTCCCAGGCGGCGGATCGCCTGAATTTCGGCGGTGACGCGGAAGATCGGCGCCGGGAGCAGGTGCACCTCGTCGTAGATGATCAGTCCCCAGCGGTTGCGCCGAAAGAGGTCGAAGTGCGGAAAGGGGCTGTCGCGGTCCGGTCGCCAGACCAGAATCTGGTAGGTGGCGACGGTGATCGGCTTCACGTCCTTGCGGTGGCCGGTGTACTCGCCGATGTCGTCCTCGGTGAGATGGGTCTTGTCCAGGAGCTCGTCGATCCACTGGTGCACCGCCGCCACGTTGGTCGTGAGGATCAGCGTGCTCGTCTTGAGAAGGTCCATGGCGGCCATCCCGACGACCGTCTTGCCGGCACCGCAGGGAAGGACCACCGTGCCGTAGCCCGCGCCGGGGCGTCCCTCTCCCCAGAAGGTGCGGGCGGCCTCCCGCTGGTAGTCCCGCAGGTGGAACGGTTTGCCGCTGGCGGTGGACTCCCGCATGGAGAACTCCACGGCCTCGCCGTCGATCAGCGGGGCCCGGTCGTCCACGGGGTAGCCGATGCGGATCAGCTCCAGTTTGACGCTGCCGCGGTCCACGAGGTCGATGAGAAACGTATCCTCGCCGTCCTCGCCGCGGATGTAGGAGGCGATTGCCGGTCGTGAACGCAGTTCCGCCCGGATATCGGCGTCCGGAACGATCAGCCGCAGGCGGTAGTCGGAGTCGCCCGGCTCCAGCCGCAGTTTTCCGTAGCGGCCGATAAGCTCCTCGATCGTGGTGCGCACGTGCGGCGGTACCGGAAAGCGGCTGTTCTCCGACAGGGCGGTCACCACCTCGTCGGCGGAGAGCCCGGCGGACGCCGCGTTCCACACCGACAGCGGTGTTATGCGGTAGGTGTGAAAGTGCTCCGGCGACTTTTCCAGCTCCGTGAAGGGCGCGATCGCCGCCCGCGCCGCATCGGCGTCGGGATCGTGCACGTCAAGCAGAATGGTGTTGTCACCCTGTACGATGAGTGGCTGAGGCATTCCCATACGTGTACACCAAACGGGGCCAAATTGTAACCGCCCCCCGACCGTGGCGGTCGGATGCGGAGGTCGGTTGCGGCAGTCGGTCGCGGCGGTCGGTCGCGGCGGTTGCGCGCGTCGAAACGGGTGCGTGCGCCGCCGCGCCGCGCACCCGCCTGGCGGCGTCTGCCGTTGGGACATGAAAAACACACGGAGTGCCGCTACACTGGAAGTAGGCGTTGAGCAGCAACCGGGAGGCACACATGTCCACCAACAAAACGTTCGTTATCGACACCAACGTGTTGATCCATCGCCCCGACGCGATCCTGAGTTTCCGGGACAGTGAGATCGTGATTCCCATGTGGGTCCTGGAGGAGCTCGACCGCCTCAAGACGTTCTCCGACGAGCGGGGGCGCAATGCCCGGCAGGCGATCCGTTTTCTGGATACTGCTGGTCAGAAGGGCAACCTCGCCGACGGCGTAAAGATCGAGAACGGCAGCACCCTGAAGGTGGTGGCGTCGCAGCCGAAGCAGATTCCCAACGACTTCTTTCAGGACAAGGCCGACAACAAGATCATCCTCACCGCGTGGCAGATCCAGCAGAATGGCGGTGGGCAGGTGTTCTTTGTGAGCAAGGACATCAACGCCCGCGTCAAGGCCACCGCGCTGGGGATCAAGGCGGTGGACTACGAGAAGCAGAAGATCGACATCACCAAGCTCTACACCGGTTTTTCCTCGATCGACATCAAGTCGGAGTCCTACACGGAACTACGCGAGGAGGGGGTCATCCCGTGGCCCGACGACCTGCCGTCCAACCACTACCTCCTGCTCCACGACCGAGACCACGAGGACGAGATCATCGGACGCTACAACCGCCGGGACCGCACCCTGGAGTACGTTGACCACAAGATGCAGTCCGTGGCGGGCATCCGGCCGCTGAACGACGAACAGCGCGTGGCGTTGGATCTGCTGCTGAATCCGGAGGTGGAGCTGGTCTCGCTGGTGGGAAAGGCGGGCACCGGCAAGACGCTGCTGGCGATCGCGGCGGGGTTGCGGCAGACGCTGGAGGAGAAAACCTACAAGCGGGTGCTGGTGAGCCGGCCGGTGGTGCCGATGGGCAAGGACATCGGCTATCTCCCCGGCGCCAAGGACGAAAAGCTCTCGCACTGGATGCAGCCGCTGTTCGACAACCTGGAGTTCATCATGAGCGTGTACCACCGCCAGAACTTCAAGCAGCCCGAACAGCTCATCGCCAACAACATCATCGAGCTGGAGGCCCTGAGCTACATCCGCGGACGCTCACTGCCGGCGCAGTTCATCATTATCGACGAGGCGCAGAATCTCTCTCCCCACGAGGTAAAGACGATCGTCTCCCGCGCCGGCAGCGACGCCAAGGTGGTGCTCACCGGCGACCCCTACCAGATCGACAGTCCCTACCTGGACGCCAACTCCAACGGGCTCACGTATCTGGTTGAGGCGTTCAAGGGGCAGGACATCTTCGGTCACGTGCTGATGACGCGCAGCGAGCGGAGTCACCTGGCGGAGCTGGCGGCGGAACTGCTGTAGCGCGCCGGCGGCGTACCCGCCCGGCGCTCGCACGGTGTCGCCACCGCCGGCGCGCCACCCGCCCCGCTACAGGTACGCGTTGATGTCCACGTCGTCCAGCTGTTCCGGCTTGAGGTACTCCTCGGCGTAGCGCCGGTACGCACCGGAGGTGAGAAACAGCTTGAACAGATCGGGATCGATGTGTCCCTCGTCGCGGAACTTGCTCAGGATATCGACCGCCACCGAAAGTGGCTTGGCGCGTTTGTAGGGGCGGTCGGAGGCGGTGAGCGCCTCAAAGATGTCGGCGATCGCCATGATCCGCGCGGGAACCGACAGGTCCTCGCCGGTGAGCTGTCGCGGATACCCGGATCCGTTGAGCGCCTCGTGGTGCGTGCCGGCGTACTCCGGCACCCGCTTCAACTCTTCCGGGAAGGGAAGATCCTCCAGCATCACGATCGTCTGCATCACGTGCTCGTTGATCTTGAACCGCTCCTCGGCGGTGAGGGTGCCGCGGCCCACTTTCAGGTTGTACAGCTCGCCACGGTTGTAGAGCGCCTCCGGCACGGGAATGGTGAACCCGAAGCCCTCGTAGGTGTCGTAGAAATCCGAGGTGCGCGACACCACGTGCTCCGGTTTGTCCGCCAGCAGGTGCTCCTCCACCGGGAGGTCCCGGGCGACGTGGTCGGAGATCCGGTTGGCCTCCTCCCAGGAGATGCCCAGGGAATCGTCAAAGTGGCGCATCCAGGTGCGTGCCGCGATGCGGTCCAGCCGCGCCACGTGTTCCTCGGAGATAAACTCCCCGCCGAGGTTGCACTCGGCGACAAACTCGTAGTCGTCCGCCAGCTGCGCCTCCACCTCCGCCAGCTTCCGATCCTCGTCCTCCGCGTCGGCGCCGGCGAGCACCGCCTCGTGCCGCGCGATGCGCGCGTCGCGCAGGATCACCTCGAAGCGGGTGCGGATCTCGTGGATGCGGTTGTAGATCGTTTCCAGCTTGGTGGACTTGTCCACCACGTAGTCCGGGGTGGTCACCTTTCCCGCGTCGTGGAGCCACGCCCCGATGCGGAACGCGCGCCAGTCCTGGTCGGAGTTGAACCGGAACTCCGCCAGCGGGCCGTCGTGTACCGACTCCGCCTCCCGCCCGAGCATCATCGCCAGGATCGGGACGCGGGCGCAGTGGCCGCCGGTGTACGGGCTCTTGGCGTCGATCGCACCGGCTATCAGGCGGATCATCGAATCGAAGAGGCGTTTCTGCGCCTCGATCAGGTCGCGGTTGTAGAGCGCCGTGGCGGCGCCGGCGGCCAGGGCCTCCACAAAGCGCTGGATCTCCGGCGAGAACGGCGCGATTTCGCCGGTGTCGGGGTCCACGTGGTTAATCAGCTGCATCGCGCCGATGATGCCGCTGCCGCGGGGCTTGAGCGGCACGGTCAGCATCGAGGTACTGCGGTAGCCGTTGGCGTCGTCGAAGTGGCGCGTCCCGGAGAAGTCAAACTGCTCGGCGTCGTAGGCGTCGGCGATATTGAACGTCTCGCCGGTATGAAACGCGTGGGTGACCACGTTGTTGTCGTTTGGCGATCCGTCCTCACGGTACAGCGGCACCGGCGGCAGGGTAACTTCGTTTCCGCTGGTCCCGCCCTGGGCGAACCCGAGGGTCTCGTTGAGCACGATCTGGAACACCAGCTCGGTGCCCGCCTCGTTCTTGAGGTACAGGCTGCCGGCGTCGGCGTTGGTCAGCTCCCGGGCTCCGGTGAGGATCAGCTCGCTCAGTCGGTTGATGTCGTTTTCGGCGGAGATCGCGATGTTCAGCTCGATGATCTTCGCGAGCTGGTTCATGTTGGCGTTGAGCTGCCGGGTGCGTCCCGCCAGCGCCTCTTTCATCTGTCCAAACCCTTCCGCCAGTTCGTGAAACTCGAGGATTCGCGAGTTGAGCGCCGGGCGGGACACAAACTCCATCTGCCGGATCTGACGTGCGTCTGTGACGAGGATGTTGAGGACGCGCGTCAGCGAGCGGGTGAACACCAGCAGAACCGGCACCATGATCGCCAGGAGGATCGCCGCCACCAGAATGATCTGTCGTCGGAGGCGGTCAAAGGGGCCGAGAAAGTCGGTAGTGGGGGCGGCGGCGACGACCCGCCACGGGGTGTCTCCGGCGATCGTCCACCCCTGGGACCACAGGAACCAGGAGTTGCCGTCGCCGTCGGAGGCGCGCCCCAGCGACTCCGGTGTGCCCGCGATATCGATCGCCGACAGCAGCGGCTCGATCCGCTGACTCGCGGCGACCACCGAGCCGGTGCTGTCCACGATCGCAAGCCCGCCACCGGCGGACACGCGCTGTTCGTCGACAAAGCGCTGCAGATCCGCCAGCGTCACGTCCACGCCGAAGACTCCGGTCCCGTCAGGCATGGCGCGGGAGGCGGTCACGCCGAGTTCCTGGAGCGAGTTGAACAGGTAGGGCGGCGTGACCACAGCGTCGGCGGCGGGCACGCCGCCGTCGGTACCATCGGTCTGCGACGCCCGTGCCGCGGCGAGGTACCACGGACGCTGCCGCGGGTCGAATCCCGCGGGCGTGTCGATGCGCCGTCCGAGGACGCGGCCGTCGGCGCTCATGAAACTCCAGTACTGCAGGCGGTCGTCGCCGGTGCCGGCGATGCTGCGCAGAATGAACGCGGTTTCCGCCGGTGCGTCGTGGACCGACGCCACGGTGTCGGAGGATACGCGAATCAGCTGCAGAAAATCGCCGGTCGCCAGGCCGGCGTATACGGAGTAGAGCACCGGGGTGCCGCGCAGGACCTGTCGCAGGTACGGCAGCGCCGGGTGGTCCACGGAGAAGGTGTCCAGCGGGGTGTGCATGCCCGGAACCACAGAGCCCGCGGCGGCGATGTCGCGGGCGGTCTGAAAGAGTCCCTCCGCCCGCTCCCGGGCGAGGCTGGCTGACGTACTGAAGATCGTCTCGGCGGGTCGGTTGGCGGAGCGGTCACTGACGGACAGGATCATCGTGATTGTCACCAGGGTCATGACCAGGACCACGATCAGAATCGCCGCCATGACGCTCACGTTGAACCGAATCCGCGTTTTCGGCTGCGCCATCGTGCAGTCAGTCTACCGCAAATACAAACGTCTGCAACATCCAAACGAGAAACTCGCGCGGTATCCGTTGCACGGCTCGGACCATACCACTATAGTTGGCTCAATGAGACCGGGCGAGAGCACACCATGGCGACCGCAGCCCCTCGACGAGTTCCTCCAGGAGCCGTTCGACCGGATCGAGGAACGGCGGGGAGAACTGCTGCTCCGCAGGCTGGACGAGCTCCACGAGGAGCTTGAATCCATAGAAGCCGAGCTCGATCGAATGCTGCAGGAAGCGGCCCACTGCCCGTAGTTTTCCGATTCTTTGCTAATCTCTGCGTCCCAACGTGCCGACATTCTTCAACGTCACCGGGAGGTAGGACTTTGAAACGCGTTCTTCTCGTGCTCACAGCACTTTCTTTTGTCGCCCTCAACTCGACCGCCCAGGTTCTCTTCGATGGCCTGCAGCTCAACCCGTCCAGCGAGCTCCTGTTTACCGCGGAAAGCACGGTTCCCGGCCTGGGGACACACCACACGCTCCTGTACGCGGACATCCCCGGGGCGGAGATGCGGCAACTTTCGGTGTTTCCGGAACGCGTGGTAACCCTCGGCAACGGGGGACAGATTCAGATTCAGAACCGATTCGGCGTGTTTCGCACGCCGGCGGCGACGACGGACGCAGCCGCCGATAGCGACGCAGCCGCCGACAGCAACGGCGCCGCCGATAGTGACGGCGCTTCCGCCGGTGACACCGCCTCCGCCGATTCCAGCGCCGCGATCGCGGACACCCGTCCCGCGCCGCGATTCACTCCCGTTGGCGCCTTTCCCGCCTTTGTCAACGGCGAGGACGTACAGACCGGAAAGACCGTAGCGGTGGGGGCCAGTCCCGACGGCCGGTACCTGAGCTATCTGGTACCGACCTCTCCCGGGTACGGCGAGCTGCGCCTCCACGACATCCGCACCGACCAGCGCACTACCGTCTCGCGGCAGGTGGAACTCACCCTGGATGCCGCGCCTCTGCGGTGGTCCCGCGATTCGAGCTTTTTCGTATACAGCAAGGGCAACCAGCTCTACTACTTCTCCATGGAGCAGTACCGCAGCGGGCGTACGCTCAACGAGAACCTGCGGCGGATCGGGCCGGGCACGATTGCGAGCGTTCGCTGGACCGGTGACAACACGCTGTACTACGTCCGGGGCTCCCTCGTGTACCGCGTTCTGGGGATGGAGTTCTTTACGCGCTCCCTGTACCAGGACCTGTTGGGGATCGGATCGATCGTGGGCAAGCTGCCCTACGCCTTCGATCCCAACTTCGACCGCTTCTGGATCTCCCCCGACGGCGGAAAGATCCTCCTGAGCAAGGACGGGCGCAGCGTGAACGTTCTGTTCATGCGTACCGATGACTACGCCTCCACCGGCGATACACTCTCTCTCCCGTACCTGTATTTGCCACGAAACACGCGCGTCCGTACCGTACTGTGGTCCGACGATGACGTGCTCACCGTGATGACCGGCAGCATCTTTCACGGCGAGCAGACCACCAGCGTCTACCGTCTGGACCTCAAGAACGAGGAGACCCGCAGCCGCTTCCAGCAGACCGAGGACGAGGACGTTCTGGGCATCTCGATGTCGCCGGACGGGACCCGTGCCGCGGTCTGGACGCAGGAGGGCGTCTCGGTCCGACGCTACAGCGACTGGACCGAAACCGAATCGGTGACCCACGACGGGCTCATTCACACGATCTGGCAGGGCAACACCCGAGTCATTCTCGCGGGTCGCCACACGATCGAGCGGGTGGATCTGCGGTCCCTGGACGCCGCCGACGGTGGTCGTGAGCTGCTTGCGCTCAGCAGCGTCGACGACTACGGGTTCGCCCCCGACTCCGGAGCCGTCCGCGCCGTGAGCGGCGGCACGGTCTACGAACTGGGCGCCGACGGGTGGACAGCCCTGGACACCGACGAACTGCAGGTGGCCGAGACCGCGGTTTCCAGTGAGGACTACCGGGTGTACCTGGAAAATCTCTCCCGCGGCAGCTACCGCAACATGGTGATGGTGCGAAACGTGGACTCCTACGGCACGGTGCCGCTCTTTCCGCGACCGCAACGGCAGTACGAGCCGTTCCCGGATCGCGATCAGCAGGTCGATCTCACCAACTTCTCACACGGATCGCGTATCCGTCAGCGACAGGTATCCCTGGTGTTCAACGCGATCAACTCTGTGGCCGGACTGACCGAAATTCTCAATACCTTGGCTGAATACGATCTGCGCGCTACCTTTTTCCTGAACGGTGACTTTATTCGACGGCATCCGGGTGCCGTGCGCGAGATCGCCAACAGCGGCCACGAAGTCGGGAGTCTGTTCTACACCTACTTCGATATGTCCAGCGGGCGGTTCCAGATCAATGCCGAGTTCGTCAAACAGGGACTGGCGCGCAACGAGGACGAGTACTTCGACGTGACCGGCCGCGAACTCTCGCTGTTGTGGCACGCGCCGTACTACTTCGCCAGTCCGACGATCATTTCGGCGTCCCGGGAGATGAACTACGCCTACATCGGTCGCGATGTGGACAGTCAGGACTGGGTGCCGCTGCGGGACGAGACCGGGTTTTCCCGGCTGTACAAGCCGACGGCGCAAATCATTGAGGATGTCATGGAAATGAAACAGCCGGGGTCGATCATCGCGATGACCGTCGGCAAGCCGGGCGACGATCGTCCGGATGGTGGTCGAAACGACTACCTCTTCCAGCGACTGGACGTACTGATCAACGGGTTGATCGAGCGGGGGTACGAGATCGTTCCGGTCTCGACCCTGATGGACAATGCACGATAAAGGGGAGGGTACCATGGCGTATCAGCAGGGTTCCGTACATGCCTACCGGCAGACACGAGTCAAGACGGCGTCGCAGGGACGCATCATCGTCATGCTGTATGACGAGGCGATTCGACAGATCGACGATGCGACGGCGCTGCTCGAGACCGGAACCAAACAGCTCGACAAGGTGAACAACGGCATCGTCAAGGCGCAGGATATCGTGACCGAACTCATGGTCGCCCTCGACATGGAGCAGGGAGGCGAGATCGCTCACAACCTGTTCCGCCTGTACATGTACTTCAACGATCGTCTTATGGAAGGCAACGTCCAGAAGGATGTGGCGCCCCTCAAGGAGATCCGTGGACTCATGGCCAGCCTCAGGGATGCGTGGAAACAGATCGAGAACACAGCCGCCGGCGCCCAGGCTCCGGTGTCCGGCGTCAACATCGCCGGATAGTCGCAGGGAGCACACGGGTGAATCCGGGGATCGCCGATACGCTTCGCCACCACCTTCACACGCAGCGCACGAAGCTGGAGACCTACCTCCAGATCCTGGAGGCGCAGGAGGATGTCATCCTCCACGGGGACATCGATACCCTGGAGTACCATATGGCGCTGGAGCGTGATGCGATCCGGGATTTGGAGGCTTTGGGCCGGGTGATTCAGCCGATGCGGGATATCCTCCCCGACCTCACCGCACCGGAACTCGACCGGGTCTACGATCGCGTGGTTCGGCAGCACCAGCGCAACCGCGAACTCCTGGCGCAACGACGCGAGCAGCTTGCCCGGGAGATCGAATCGATTCACGTGCCCCGCGGCGCGCGGTCCATCTACCGGCAGCGCGACACGGGCACGATGCTCAACGTCGTTCTCTGATCGCCCGCCGGGCGTTCAGCACAAACTCTTCCCTGGTGAGACCGCGCCTGCCGGTCTCCGAGTACACCGCCGCAACCATCATCGGCTCCACCAGCGATTCCATGACCGTGTCCTCAAGCGTGTCGCGGTCGCATTCGGGAACCAACACGAACAGTTCTTCCGGTGACATCCACGACATCCAGAAAACCGGCCCGCAGCGGTGACGGAGTTCCTCTTCCTGCCGGCTCCGGACCTCTTCCGGCTGACCGGCCTCGGCCCGCAGAATCGCCAGCGACAGGCGCCGCCCGAATGCGGCCGCCCGGTGGGTCTCGTGTTCCAGTCTCCGCAGAAACTCCCGACGGTTGAGGAGTGCTTCCTCGCTGATCTGTTCGCGCCGCTGGCGTTCGGTCTGCAGGGACTGTACCAGCAGCGTAGCCGTGGTGATGTCCAGAACGGAGAGTGCCCGTCCCCGAAACGCGCCGGCGGAGTCGGTGATCGCCGTGGGGCGCACCAGGTAGTAGCGCGGTTCACCGTCAATGTCGATCTCAAAGGCTGTTTCGTCGGTCTCTATTCCCTCCGCGAGCAGCAGCAGCGGGACGTGGTCCGGCACCAGGTCCCGCAACCGATGACCGATCAGTGCGGCGTCATCGGATCCCGCAAGGCTCGGAAGCAGATTCAGCGCCGTCGGATTGACGTCGATGATCCGTCCCAGCCGGTCCAGCACGATGAGCCCCTCCTGCAGCCGTTCCATGATCTGCGGCCGCCCGATCGGGGTAAGGTCCAGGAAGTCGTCGCTTTGCAGGACCGTCAGGTACACGCCGATCGTTACCAGGAGCAGGAGCGATGTCGGGTTGAGGTCCACGAATGGCGGGATCGACAGTGCGTACAGCGCGCCGCCGATCCACGGAAGGATCATGGCGCCGATCATAAGCAGATAGCCGGTGCGGAATCGGCGGTGCGCTTCTCCCATCGCCTCGATGATGATCACCACGCCGGAGAGATAGACCGCGTACTGGTAGGGAACAAACACGAAGTTGTGAAACCACTGATAGTCCGCGTGGACCAGGGTGAGGCCCATCGACTGGTAGAGTTCCGGCGTGCCGCGGAAAACGGTATGCGCCGACGAGGTAAAGGCGAGCACGACTGTGGCGATGGGAATGACGGCGTGGAGTGCGATGCCGGTGGGGCGCATGGGGCGGTGTCCCACCAGCCGTCGGCTGGTCTCCAGCCACGCCGCCGGTGCCGTGGCGATCCCGATGAACTGGACGTTGGCCCAGAAGACACGCGATTCAAGCGGTCCCGGGAGCAACTCCAGCGCGTATGCCACCATCCACAGCGTGACCGATGCGACGGCGAGCAGGAACGGTCTGGCCGGGCTCTTGTCCCGGTGGCGGAGCAGCACTCCGGCGAGGATCAGTGCCAGGAGGACGTTCGCCGCCAGAATCAGGACGGGAATGGACATCGTCAGTTGCTGCGCGACACGTAGGCCGACCCGGCGGCGTCAAACCGCGGGAACTGGGAGAGTTCGTCGCGGCTGTAGAGCTCCGACAACGGCTGTGGGTCGGGAATGTAGTCGCGGGAGATTCCCGGAGAGAGTTCCCTGCGCCACTGGTAGCGCTCGTGGCTGTCCTCGTACTGGATCCGTTTGCGCACTATCAGTTCCGGACGGCCGTTGTCACCGTTCTGGATACTGACGATGCCGAAGGCGCCACGACCCAGGTACGCAAGGCGCTCGTTTTCCTCAACCTGTTCGTGCTTTCCGATCTCCTCGATCACGCGATCGAACCGTGCGGGGCGACCCGAGGAGGGCTCGGCGATGGCGGTGACGATATCTTCTATCTCCTCACCGGAGAGCGGACACGCGTCGTAGTGCCGCTCGGGAACCGGGGCCGGCAAAAAGTGTTTCTCGGGATCGAAGGGGATGCGCTTCTTGCGCTTCTTGCGTCCCGAGTTCTGCTGCGGCAGGAGGTCCTGTGCCCGGTCCTGCCCCCTGTTGCGGTTGCCGGATCGGTTGCGACCGCGGGAGCGGTTGTTGCGCTTACCCATGTCCCCAATATAGCACAATGGAAGCGCTCCTGTTCAATGCGGAGGCGCCGTGCTATAAAGCGACTATGGACGATACGCTGTATGTACTGGACGGGTACAGCGTCATCTACCGCTCGTACTTTGCGTTTATCCGGAATCCCCTCCGCAATCCCCGGGGAGAAAACTCATCAGCGGTATTTGGCTTTGTTCGCACCCTGTTTTCGCTGCTCCGGCAGTACGATCCGAAGCACTTTGCGGTGGTGATGGACTCCACCACGCCTACCTTTCGCCACGAGAAATACCCGGAGTACAAGGCGACCCGCGAGAAGACGCCGGACGATCTGCACGCCCAGATACCGGTGATCGAATCGATCCTCGAGGCGCTTGGCGTTCCCACCGTACGGGTCGAGCGCTACGAGGCCGACGACGTCATGGCAACACTGGCGGAGGCGTGCCGACAGGCGGACCGTCCGTGCCGCGTGATTTCCGGCGACAAGGACCTGCTCCAGCTGGTGGCGGACCCGGTGCGGGTTCTGCGGCCGGGCAAAAACGGGATCGACGAGATCGACCGTGACGCGGTCTACCGCGACTGGTCGGTGTGGCCAGAGCAGATCCTCGACTACCTCTCCCTCATCGGCGACAGTTCCGACAACGTCCCCGGCGTGAAGGGGATCGGTGCCAAGACCGCCGCCAAACTGCTGGACCAGTTCGGGACGCTCCAGGGTATCTATGACCATCTCGACGAGATTTCCAGCGCCAGCCAGCGCACGAAGCTGGACGATGGCCGCGACAGTGCGTGGCTCAGCCGCGACCTGATCACCCTGGCCTACGACGCCCCCGTTCCCGAGGGGATCGACGGCTACCGCCTGCCGGACCTCGATGTTGCGGCCGCGGCGCCGCTGCTCCTGGAGCAGGGAATGAAGGCGCAGGTTGAGGAACTTGGCCTGAACCCGGCGGACTACGAGGCCGCCGGCGCCACCGCAACCACCGGCGCCACCGCAACCACTGGCGCCACCGCAACCACTGGCGCCACCGCAACCACGCGTGCCACCGCCCGGGCCGCGGAGGCCGCCGGGGACGGTGGCGCCGGCGTGGCGCCGGGAACCCCGCCGCGGGAACTGGCAGCCACCGTACTGGACGCCGACACGCGTCAGGCGTTCGCCCGGCCCGGGGAGTACGAGCTCGTGGACAGCCTCGACGCACTGGACCGGTGGGTCGATCGCGTCCGCACGGCGGGCACCTTCGCCTTCGATTGCGAAACCACCGGCCTCGACGCGATGACCGCCCGGCCGGTGGGGTTTTCGCTCTCCACCGAACCGGGGTCGGGGTGCTACATCGCCCTGGAGGGACCCGACGGTGAGGTTCTTCCCGCCGACGCCGTGCGTGAGCGTCTTCGGGGCATCCTGACCGACGACGATCTGTCCATGGTGGGGCAGAACCTCAAGTACGACTGGAAAGTGCTTGCGCGCTGGGGAATCGAGATCACCAACGTGCGTTTCGACACGATGATCGCGGCGTGGCTCGTCGATACCACCGCCGGCTCCTACAACATGGACAGCCTGGCGGAGGACTACCTCGACTACCGGACCGTGCACTTTGTAGATCTCTTTACCGAGAGCGGAGAGGCGGGCAGCGGGACCAGTGGCGGTCGGGCGAAAAAGGTCGACGCCAGCTTCACGGAGGTGCCCCTCGATCGCGCCACGCGCTACGCCGCCGAGGATGCCGATGTCACCCTGCGCCTGTACCGCGTGCTGGACCCGCTGCTGGATGCGCGGGCCGTGCGCGAACTGTTCGAGACCGTGGAGATGCCGCTGGTGACGCTCCTGGCGCGCACGGAAATGGAAGGCATCGGGCTGGACGTGTTCGCCCTGGAGGAGTATTCGCAGCAGCTGACCGACCAGATCGACCGCCTCGCCGGCGAAATCCACGACCTGGTGGGCCACGAGTTCAATATCGGGAGCACCAAACAGCTGCAGACCGTGCTCTTCGAGGAGCGCAAACTCCAGCCGGTCAAGAAAACCAAGACCGGCTACAGCACCGACAACGGCGTACTGCAGGAGCTGGCCCGGGAGGATCCGGTGCCGGAGAAGGTGCTGCGCTGGCGGCTGCTCACCAAACTTCGCAGCACCTACGTGGACGCCCTGCCTCGGCTGGTGAACAGCCGCACCGGGCGTATCCACACCAGCCTCAACCAGACCGGTACCGCCACCGGGCGGCTTTCGAGTACGGACCCCAACCTCCAGAATATCCCCATCAAGGATGAGGAGGGTCGCCGCATCCGCTCGGCGTTTGTGCCGCGCGATGGGTGGCGCTTTGTCAGCGCCGACTACTCGCAGATCGAACTGGTGATCCTGGCGCACCTCTCCGGGGACGAGGCGCTCAGCGCGGCCTTCCGGGACGGTGAGGACGTGCACCGCCGCACCGCCAGTCTCATCTTCGGCGTGGACGCCGAGGAGGTCTCCAGCGAGCAGCGACGCATTGCCAAGACGATCAACTTTGGCGTCATGTACGGCATGAGCGCCTTCCGCCTCTCCAACGAGCTGGGGATTTCCCGAAAGGACGCCGACGCCTTCATTACCGCCTACTTCGGCACCTACCGGGGAATCCGGCGCTTTATCGACGACACCGTTGCCGCCGCGGAACAGGCCGGCGAGGTACGAACGCTCCTGGGCCGTCCGCGGCCGCTGCCGGATATCAACAGCCGCAACCGCACGGTGAAGGCGGGAGTGGAGCGGGTGGCGGTGAACACCCCAATCCAGGGCAGCGGTGCCGACATTGTGAAGCGGGCGATGCTGGCGGTGGACCGACGGCTGCAGCGCGAACAACTGCGGGCGCGTCTCATCCTGCAGGTCCACGACGAACTGATCCTGGAATGCCCCGCCGACGAGGTGGAGCGGGTGAGCGCCCTGGTCATGGAAGAGATGTCCACCGCGGTCTCTCTGGACGTTCCGCTGCGTGTGAGTGTGGAAACCGGTGAGCGCTGGGGGGATATGCACCAGTGAGTTCCCCGGTCTCCTCCACCGAGCCGTCCGGCGGCCGTCCCGGGGTGGTCGGCGTCGCCGGAAAGTGCTGCGCCGGCAAGGACCTCGTGACCGGGTGGCTCCTGGACCACGGGTGGCGTGAGATCAACGTCGACCGCATCGGTCACGAGGCGCTCGCGGCGCAGCACGCCCGGGTTGTGGCCACCTTCGGGCGGGAAATCGTGGGCTCCGGCGGCACCATCGACCGGCGAAAGCTCGGGGCGATCGTGTTCGGCGATGCCGATCAGCTGCGGCGCCTCGAGGAGATCGTGCACCCGTGGATGCGGGAGCGCGTCCGCGAGGAAATCGACGCGTGGCGCGCCGTGGCGCCGGCGGATCGCGCGGCGGGCGGCGAACGCGGCCTGGTGATCAACGCGGCGCTCCTCTTTCACATGCAGCTGGACCGCCTGTGCGATGCGGTCATCCTGGTCCGGGCGCCCCTGTGGGCGCGTGTGCGCCGCGCGCGGAGCCGCGACGGTCTGCCGTTCCACCGAATCCTGCAGCGACTGTGGGTTCAGCGACGGCTGGACACTCAAGCGTTCGCCTCACCTGCCGACACTATAACTGTGGAGAACGGTCGCTCTCCGGAATCGTTGTACGCAGAGCTGGGTGAGCTTCCACAACTTGAGTGAGAGCGCAGGAGACGGACGAACGTATGGAGCAGAACAAAGTCCTGATGGTGATCGTCTCAGTGGCGATCTTTTTCGCCGCCATCATCGGCGTGGGTGTGGCATTGCTGTATCCGCGCGGAGACGACATGGCCAATGCATCCTCGGGAAGCGTCACGCGGGAGTTCGATCCGATCGAGTACGTGCGCAACCCCGACGACGCGCCCCTCAACCAGCAGCAGGCGGACGACGAACCGATGGTCATCGTGTACGGCGACAATGAAACCGACACCGGCACCTCCGGCGATACCGAGAGCGCCCCCGCGGAGTCCGACGGGACCGGCGCCGCCGAGGTCGTTGTGCCCGGGGACGAGCAGTCGAACCAGGTGACGATCACCGAACGCCCCGCGCGGCAGCCTCGGGAGACCGCCCCGGCCGCCGGGACCACGACCACCGCGGCGCCGCAGCAGCCGGCGGCGTCCGCGCCGGCTGAACCCTCGGCCGACACGGCGCCCTCCGCCACGACCTCGACGCCGGAACCCACGCCGCAGCCGCGACAGATTCGGGTGACCGAGTACTGGATTCAGCTCATCGCCTCGCCCAACCGCGATCGCGTGGAACAGGCGCGCACCGTTCTGGCCGATTACAGCCTCGGCGGGCGCGTCACCACCCGGGATATCGACGGCGAGCTGTACTACCGCCTCCGCGTGGGGCCCTACGAGTCCCACGACGAGGCCGCGAAGTTTCTGGAGTGGATCCAGGACATCGAGGGCTTTGGCGACGCCTACATCAGCGAGGAATACCCGCTCCGCACCGTGCGGAGCTGACCGGTGACGAGGCGCCGCCCGGTGACGAGGCGCCGCCCGGTGACGAAACGGCGCGCGACGCGCGCGTCGTCTCAGAAAAAGAGCCGCAGTACGATATCCTGGTCGTAGTTTCCGAAACCCCGCCCGAAAATGTTGATGCCACCGACCCGATCCGCGTTTTCCTTGACGCCGAAACGGACCGTGATCGAGTGGTGGTTCTGAATCTCGAGGTCCGATAGCGTCACGTCTGAGATTCGCTGGCCGTCGATAAACGAGCCCTCCGGTGTAACCCGCCAGTTCTTCAGCAGTCCGTACTGGGACCCCTCCAACTTCCACCACGTCGGCGTAAACTTGCCGCGGTGGTCCCCGAAATCCCCCGGGGACGTCCACGTTCCGACCTCGATGTCGTTGATCCAGAGCGTGATGTCGGACCGCCACTCTTTGTCGGTGCCGGGAATCTCGGATGAGAGCTCCGTGGACAGCTCGAGACTCCTGACAGGCGTGTCCTTGTACAGGCCGTTGTTCGGGAACTTGTACTCGAGATACCCCTTCTCAAACCACGTGAGCCCCGCCTTCATCCTCCCGGGGTCGAGGAACGAGTCGATCACGTCCAGGTATCCGATGATCCCCTCCACAGAACAGAGACCGCAGGGTGGCCCTACGTGAAACCGGGTATACAGCCCGATCGGCATCTCGACTTCGATGACGTTGTCGTTGGTCGTTCGTCTGTTCGGTTCGTCGAGCTTGATCACCATCTCCGAGTACAGTGGGTGACAGATTTTCTGGGTGCCCTTTTTCCCTTTGACGTTCTCCGTGCGCAGCAGCCCCGCCTTCTCCAGAACCATCACATTTGTGGCGACGGTGGACTGGGGGAGTTCGAGCTTCTCGGCGATATCGTTGACGTTCTTTCCGCCGTCGCTGAGCAGTTTGAGGATGCGAACCCGAACCTCCGACGCGAGCCCCTTCACAATGTGCAGGTCCTCGCTGGGATCCACGATGAGAATGCTGTTCTTCTCGTACTCCACGGTGCTGCTCCTGTCGTGCTCGTGCCGAGCCTCAATGCACGTCGATTGCACCATTAACTATATCGAAGAACATGATATGGTGCAAGCTTGTTGTCACGATATGTTCAATTTTGTTGTTAAAAACAAAATATATCGCTATTCTATGACATATTTGTGTCTGCGAACGGGCGATGTATCGTGGTTTTCCTATTTTGAATCCGAATCTACGATGTATATCGTAAACTTTGAAGTTGACGGCGCCCCCGTGAGGGGGTAAAATCGTCGTAAATCGTAGAAAAACTGCGATGGAGCAGATCCGGCGGCTGGAATACGCGGCCTGTCGGGATTTTTAAATCAGATAATCTGATACAAAGTCGGATATCTGACAAAGGAGGCGTAGGATGCGAAGGCATACGATGTGGGTTGCCATGGTGCTGGTTTTCGTGGGAGCGACAACAGGATTGTTCGCCGCCGGCCAGCAGGAAGGAATGGAAGAGGCGTCCGGACCCGTGGAGCTGGAACTGTGGACGTTTCAGGAGATACATATCGCGTTCTACGAGCGGATGGCGGAGCTCTGGAACGAACAGCATCCTGACCGTCAGGTCGTCATTAACGGGACCGCGTACCCGTACGGTGACATGCACAACAACCTCCTTGTCGCGCTCCAGTCGGGAACCGGCGCGCCGGATATCGTCGACATCGAGATAAGCCGCTTTCCCAACTACCTCCGGGGGAACGTCCAGCTGAGAAGCATGAACGACTACGTGGACCCGGTACGCGACGATTTTGTCGAGGCCCGTTTTGACATCTACACCAAGGACGGAAACGTCTACGGGCTGCCGTTTCACGTTGGCCTGACGGTGATGTACTACAACACCGAGATCATGGACGCCGCCGGCGTGGACATCGACTCCATCGATACCTGGGACGACTACATCGCCGCCGGACACCAGGTCGTCGACAACACCGACGCGTGGATGACCACGGTGGAAGCCACCGAGCAGTGGTCCTTCTGGCCGCTGGTGACCGAGCGCAAGTCCAATTTCTTCGGCTCCGACGGCTCGGTGCAGCTCGACAACCAGACCAACATCGAGGTCCTGGAAATGCTCAACGATATGGTCCGCACCGAGGGCATCGCGCGAACCGCGCCGGGTGGCTTTCACCACGCCGAGGAATACTACGGCTTTATGGCCGACGGCGGCGCCGCCAGCATCTGGATGCCGCTGTGGTACATGGGCCGTTTTACCGACTACATGTCCGACCTTTCCGGAAAGATCGCCATCCGTCCGCTCCCGCGGTTCACTCCCGACGGCTTCCGCTCCGCCGGCATGGGTGGAACCGGAACGGCGGTCCCCACACAGGGTGACCACGTGGAGCTTGCCGCCGAGTTTCTGGCGTTCGCCAAGCTCTCCGAGGAAGGCAATATCCTCCTGTGGGAGGAACTCGGGTTCGATCCTCCCCGAAAATCGGTATGGACGAGTGATGCGCTGGCCCAGGAAAACAAGTACACCGATTTCTTCACCAACGGGACCGAGATCTTCCGACAGATGCTCCCGCTGACCGAGGAAATCCATCCGGTGAACATGACGACGCAGATTCCGGATGCGATTACACTCATTCAGACCGAGGTGATGCCGAGCGTGCTCTCTGAGGGGAGTGCAACCCCGGCCGAGGCGCTCCGCCGCGCCGCCGATCAGTTGCGGCAGTAACATCGCTGGTCTCGCGTTCCGGTGGGACGGTGCTCTCGCGCCGTTCGCCGGAACGCGTATCGCGGCCACTCCGAAGGACTATCCATGCCTGCGTTATCCAGACCGTTCAAGAACCAGCGCTACGTCCCGTACGTATTCGTTCTGCCGTTCGTGCTTTCCGCCGGACTGTTTTTTGTCTATCCGGTGATTCAGACCATCATCATGAGCTTTCAGGAAATCGCGCCCGGTCTGCGGGAGTTCGTCGGACTCGACAACTACCGGCGACTGGCGAACCCGCGGTTCTATACCGCCCTTCGGAACAGCTTTGTGTATACGTTCCTGACGATCGCCGTTCTCATTCCCGTGCCGATGGTCCTGGCGGTGCTCCTGAATTCCGCCAGATCCGGGGCCGGCAGATCGGCGTTCACGGTGCTGCGGGGCATGCTGTTTCTTCCGGCGCTCATGTCGGTCGTCGTTGTCGGTACGGTGTTCCGGCTCATGTTCGCGTCTTCGGAGTCCGCGATCGCCAACACCGTGGCGCAGTTACTGGGATTCCCGCCGACCGAGTGGCTTCTCGCGGGACCGACGACGGCGATGGTGCTTCTTGTCCTCGTGGCGACGTGGCGATGGACCGGGATCAACATCATCTACTTTCTCGCCGGACTCCAGCAGATCCCGAACGAACTCTACGAGTCCGCCGAGCTGGACGGGGCCAACGCGTTTCAGAAGTTTCGGCGCATTACCGTGCCCCTGCTGCGGCCGGTTACGGTTTTCGTTCTCACGATCAGCGTGTTCGGCGGGTTCGCCATGTTTGAAGAAAGCTTCGTCCTGTGGGGGCCGACCTCGCCGGGGAATGTAGGACTCACGATGGTGAAATACATCTATCAGCAGGGTTTTCAGTCGGCGCAAATGGGGCTCGGGTCCGCCGTGGGAATCACCCTGCTGGCGATCGTGTTCCTCGTGAGTCTCGCGCTCCTCAAGCTGACCGGCTTTTTTCGACAGGGGGACGAGTGATGGAACACCGAATCGCCCGAATCGTCGTGGTGGTGATCCTCGTTGCCATCGCTATCGTCTTCCTGGTTCCGGTGTACGCGCTGGCGCTTTCGGCGTTTCGTCCCGGGCAACAGTTGCTGCGCTACGGCATCACGCCGGAGTCGCTGCTCCCCACGGGCTTTACGATGTCCAGCCTGCACACGCTGTTCACTGCCCGCGACGGCATATTCCTCCAGTGGTTCAAAAACAGTGTGGTCCTCCTCGTGCTGCGCACCAGCATTTCGATCATGCTCTCGGCATTCGTGGGCTACGGACTGGCGACCTACCAGTTCGCGGGGCGGAAGATTCTCCTGTCCGCGGTGGTGTTCCTCATGGTGGTTCCGATCCAGATCCTCATTCTCCCGCTGTTTAACCTGATGATCCATTTCCGCCTGATGAACACTGTGTGGGGTGTCATACTGCCGTTTCTGGTCCTGCCGTTTGCCGTGTTTTTCTTCCGGCAGTACGCGGGATCGCTCCCGTCGGAACTGATCGATTCCGGCCGCGTCGACGGAGTCAGCGAGTTCGGCATCTATTTCCGAATCATGATGCCGCTCATGGTTCCGGCGTTCGGCGCGATGATCATACTCATCTCGCTGATGTCGTGGAACGACTTCGTCTGGCCCCTCGTCGTGCTCCGCAGCAACGACATGTTCACGATTCCCCTGGGTCTGAACTCCCTGCTCACCCCGTATCAGGACAACTACGACATGCTGTTGTCCGGGGCGTTCATGGCAACACTTCCGGTTTTCATTCTGTTCTTCCTCTTCCAGCGGTTCTTTGTTTCCGGACTTGGAGAGGGAGCAGTCAAAGGATAATAGGAGCAGACAATGGCAGAGATCAAACGCGCATCGGTCCGGTTGGACTCGGCATACAGGATCGGTGAAATCGACAAACGCCTGTTCGGCTCGTTTATCGAGCACCTCGGCCGGGCGGTGTATGAAGGCATCTATCAGCCCGGCCATCCCTCGGCGGATTCCGACGGGTTCCGCACCGATGTCATCGACCTCGTGAAGACGCTGCAGGTCCCGATCATCCGCTACCCGGGCGGCAACTTCGTGTCCGGATACAACTGGGAAGACGGTGTCGGCCCGGTGGAGCAGCGACCGCGGCGAACCGACCTGGCGTGGCGATCCCTGGAACCCAACACGATCGGCACGAACGAGTTTGCCCGGTGGGCGCAGAAAGTGGGCGCCGAGGTGAACATGGCGGTAAACCTGGGAACCCGCGGCATCGACGCCGCACGAAACCTGGTGGAGTACTGCAACCACCCGTCGGGAACGTACTACAGCGACCTGCGTCGATCGCACGGCGTCGAACAACCGCACGGCTTCCGGACGTGGTGTCTCGGCAACGAGATGGACGGGCCCTGGCAGACGGGACAGAAAACCGCGTACGAGTACGGCCGCCTGGCCGCCGAGGCCGCGAAAGTGATGCGGTGGACCGATCCCACGATCGAACTCGTCGCCGCCGGGAGTTCCAGCACCCGGATGCCGACCTATCCGCAGTGGGAAGCCACCGTGCTCGAGGAAACCTACGACCACGTGGACTACATCTCGATCCACGCGTACTACACCAACTACGAGAACGACGTCCGGAACTTTCTGGCGAAGTCCCTGGAGATGGACGAATACATTCGCACCGTGGCGTCCACGGCGGACTTCGTTCGGGCCAAGAAACGGTCGAAAAAGCAGATGAACATCTCGTTCGACGAGTGGAACGTCTGGTTTCACTCGGTGGAGCAGGACAAGAGCGTGAAACCGTGGACCTTTGCGCCCCACCTGCTGGAGGACATCTACACGCTGGAGGATGCGTTGCTGGTGGGGGCTCTGCTCATCACGCTGATGCGGCACGCGGATCGGGTCAAGATCGCCGCGCTGGCGCAACTGGTGAACGTGATCGCGCCGATCATGACGGAGGCGGACGGTTCCGCCTGGGTGCAGCCGACGTACTACCCGTTCCTGCACGCGTCCACCTACGGTCGTGGAACGGCGCTCATGGCGGTGGTGGACGCCCCCAGGTACGACACCAGTGAGTTTACCGATGTTCCGATGCTCGAAAGCATCGGTGTCCTGAGCGAGGCGGAAGATTACCTGACCGTGTTTGCGGTGAACCGCGACCCGGATACGCCGCTCTCCGTAGCCATCGACGTACGCTCCTTTCCCGGCTTTGCGTTTGAGGAGCACATCCTCATCACCGGCGACGACGAGAAGGCCACCAACGGACCGAACGCACAGAACGTGAAACCGGAGAAGGGACCGAAACAGACCGTCGACGACGGATACCTGACGGTCCAGCTTCCCAGTCTCTCGTGGAACGTGATTCGCCTGGCGAAACGGTAACGCTACCGACCGACGGGGGGCGGCCGCCGACCACGCCGCCGTCTCCCTCGCCAGCGGCGTCCACCGGTCGGTAGCGTCCCCCGCCGGGACTGTCGATCGACCGTCGACGTGCGAAATGCGTGCGTCCCGGCGGACAGTGTGATAGATTGGACGTATGCCTGCCAGACATTCCGGTTTGCGACACGGGATCGCGACGACGTTGCGGGTCCTTGGTGCGGTTTCTGTTGTATTGGCGCTTTCGGCCTGTCTGAATCCCTCCGGTTCGTCGTCCGGGGATGATACCGGTCTGTCGTTGCCAGATGGCGGCGGTACGCTGTACCAGCCCGTGGGCAACGTTCCGATTCCGGGAAACAGCGGTACACTCTCGATTTCCGAATCGGGAGGGACGATCACCGTATCCTTCGCCGCCGGAACCGACGTCGAAACCTCCGATTCAAGTTTGCAGTACATACTCTACGTGAGTTCCGGCACGGATGTGCTCCGCAGCGAGGACCTGTGGTATGCCGTCGAGCACAGTCTTGGAACCATTGTTACGTATTCCAACTCCTACCCGGGAAGTCTCTCGGTCACGTTGTCACGACTCATGCCGGTGTACATCAACATTGGCGTTCGCGACGGCGACGGGAACGTCTCGGCGTATGACGCGCGCTATTGGGAGCCGACACCGAGCAGTGCCAGCTATACGGTACAGCTCGAAGCCGAGAACACGACGACGAGTGACAAAGCCCAGGCGGTCTCGTTCGCGGCTTCCGGCGGGGATGTTCTGTATGTGTTTACCAACACGAATGCCGGATCGGAATCCGCGGTCACACTGGATGGAAGCAACTACTCGGTGTCTGCGCCAGCCGCGTCGGTCGTGGGGACTTCGATACCGCCGGTTGCGGTTCGTGAGCCGCCGGGAATCGGATTGCGCGGGTTTCCCGGGCAGCATGACCCCGCCGGGGACCCCATCGTGGGAGCCAAGCCCGAACCAGGCATAGTGACGTCGTCGCTATCGGCATCCACCGCAGTGGGCAGCACCAGCCGGTTCTATACCGATACAAACACGTCAACGTATGTGGATGCCACTGCCGTTTCCACAGCGGCGTCCGGTGAGTGGAATCTCACGGTGTGGGTCGACTCGGCGAACGATGCCGGCATCACGCAGGAGATGGTGGACACCCTGACGTCCCGGTTCATGAAGACCGGCGACGACAACGATATCTTCGACTGGGTCGTAGCAACCTACGGCGTACCGTGGGGAACAAACCCGTATTCCAACGTGCTTTCTGGCAGTCGCAGAGACATTCACATTCTCCTCTACGACATCGACGGCGACGGTTCACCGGCTCCCGGCGAAGCGCGAACCGTCGGATACTTCTGGTCCAAGGACAACTTCACCGACTCCGACTCCAGCAATCAGCGACTCATGTTCTACCTGGACGCACCGTTGCTCGCGGCCAAGACCGGGGCGAGTTGGCAGATCGACGATTACTGGCCCGGGGAGGTGGTGTCCACGCTCGCGCACGAGTTCCAGCACATGGTGCACTACTACCAGCGCAGAATCGTCCACGGCGTGTTCTCTGACACGTGGGTTAACGAGATGTCGTCCATGGCGGCCGAGGAACTCGTATCGCGGCTGGCGGCGGTGGATGGGCCCCGCGGGGTAGACCATTCCGTCGGTGACGCAGGTGGAAGCGGGAACGGGTACGGTCGCATCCCGGACTGGATGGGCGCGCCGAGGACGCAACTGGACACGTGGTCGTACAGCAATCCACTTCCCTACTACGGGACGTCCTACGCGTTCGGTGCGGCACTGATGCGCTTGTACGGCGCCGACGTGTTTCACCAGCTGATGTCGACGACATCGACGGGGCGGGATGCGGTCGTCGCCGCGGTAAATGCAACCGGGCAGTCGGTAACCTTTGAGTCGCTGCTCGGCGATTGGGCACTGGCGATGTTGCTGTCCAACGATACCTCCGCCGGTGCGTCGCGACGGATCAACTCCGGAACGTGGATCAGTACAGCTGCAAACGGGACGAGCTATCAGATCGGGTCGTTAAACTTTCATAACTACGTGGACGGCGGCGGCGATGGGTTCCCGATCGCGACCCAGACGGTCTCCGTGAGTGTTCCCCCGACGGCAAGTTTCTACGTCCGCGTTGCCCAGGCAGCCACTGGATCGTACTCGGATTCGGTCACGATTCCTCCCGGGTTTTCGTTCACCGCGGTCGAGAGGCAGTGACGGATGAAACGGGTTGCCCTGGCGGCTGGGTTGATATTGATCGCCGCTACCGCCTTTTCGTTCGGGAGTTCCGAACGGGTTACCGTGCACGGAACGATTCATGTGACCGGAAACGATCCGCACACGTTTCTCATCCTTCGAACTGACAATGGTGACACGTACCGTCTGGAGGGGACACTGGCAGACGAACTGCGTCGGGACCACCAGAACCACGCCGTCACCGTGGTTGGTGTACGCTCGGGCGAGAACTCCGGAGCACGGCCGGCAACAATCGAGGTTCGGTCGTACGAACGCGACTCCGGGGAGGAGCAGTCGGAGCAGCCGCAGGACACGGAGTTCTACGGGGACATCCGAGTCGTGGGGGGCGAGGAGATGGCCCCCGGGGTACCGCTGCTGATCACCGGTCGCCTGGCGGTGGTGGGGCACGGCGAGTTCTCCATCCTGGTGGTTCGAACGCGGGAGACGCTCCACGACGAATCGCTGGTGTTCGAGATCACCGGACCGCATCTGGAGGAGCTGTACCCGCATCAGAACCAGATCGCGTACCTGGAGGGGTGGATCGTCCGCGTACCGAAGGGGCCCCGGGCCGGCGCGATGCATGTGACCTCGTTCCGTTTTCTCGAAGACACGTAGACGCAGACGCGAATCCACGCTATCTTGACCGTATGGGTAATCTTAAGTATCCCACGCAAGTTAATCAGGCTATGGTCCGGTCCAACGCGCTCCTCACGATCGTGATTACGGTGACGGCGATGGTGACCGGTCTGTGGTCCCTGATGGCGCTTCTGGCGCTGGATTTCGTGATTCGGGGGTTCTTCAACCCGCGTCACAGCGTTCTCTCCGCGGTCTCGGCGCGCCTGGTTCGGGTCCTGCCGTTCGCGCACAAGTCGATCTACTTTCCGCCCAAGCAGTTTGCCGCCCGGGTGGGGATGGTCTTTTCGATCGTTTCGGCGGTGCTGCTGTGGGCCGGGTTCACGGTGCCGGCGGTGGTGGTCATGGGCACACTGGTCCTGTTCGCGTCGCTGGAGTGTTTCCTGAACATCTGCATGGGCTGCATCGTGTTCAACGCCTTTCTCAGCGCGCGCCGCCGCCTGAGCGGTTCGTGACGACCGTTCTCCTGTCGGGGCATCCCGGCAGCGGCAAGACGTCGATCCTTCGCGAGCTGATGGCCGGCCACGCGGTTTCGGTGGCCGGCGTCATTTCGAACCCGCTTCTGGACGAAGACGACCGCCGGACCGGCATCGAAGCGTGGCTCCTCCCGGGGGACCGGCGCGAGTCGCTGGCGGTTGTGGCGGGACCTCCGGAGAACGGACGCCTGACCCGCTTGCTGGCTCCGGTGGACCACGCCGCGGTGGGACTGACTCCGGGAGCGGCGCAGGCGGACAGCATCCTGCTCGGCCCGTGGCGCTTTTCCCGTGCCGGCTTTGACGTCGTGAACGAGCACCTGTCCGGTATTGCCGCCACCGCGGCGTCACCGTCGACCGCGCCGGTGGTGGTCATCGACGAGGTGGGCCCCCTGGAGCTGGCCCGCCGGAGCGGATTCGTTACCGGGTTTGAGGCGGTGATGGCCTCATCGCTTCCTGCGGTGATCGTTGTACGACCGTCTCTGTTGAACGAACTCAGCAGTACGATCTGCGATCGGTGGAACCACCGCTCTGCGGGTATCCACTCGGTGCAGGTTTCTCACCCCGCGCACATTCTTCCCACGAGTCGTCGGATCCTTGCTATGCTGGGCGCATGAGTGCATCACCCTTGGATGGAATCATTGTTCTCGACCTGACCCAGGCCCTGGCGGGCCCGTACTGTACGCAGCTGCTTGCGGATTTCGGTGCCGATGTCATCAAGATCGAACGTCCGGGAAGCGGGGACCAGTCCCGCGGCTGGGGCCCCCCGTTTGTGGAGGGGGAAAGCAGTTACTTCATGGGGACCAACCGCAATAAGCGAAGTCTGACCCTCAATTTGCAGGATCCGGACGCCCGCGCCGTGCTCCACGCGCTGGTCGACCGTGCCGATGTTCTGGTCCACAACGTTCCGCGGGAGAAGACGCGCGCCAAACTCGGTATCGATTCCGCTACGATTCGTGAACGCAATCCTCGGCTGGTGTGGGCGGCGATCAGCGGGTTCGGCCTCACCGGGCCGGAGGCGGAAAAACCGGGCTACGACGTGATCGCCCAGGGCATGTCCGGCACGATGGCGCTGACCGGCGAACCCGGCACCGGACCCACACGGTTTCCCTCACCCATGGCGGACATCACCACGGGGATGTACACGGCGATGGGCATCCTGACCGCCCTGCTGGACCGCGAACGCACGGGGGAAGGGCAGGAGGTCGACGTGGCGCTGCTGGACTCCCAGACGACGTGGCTGAGCAACATCGCCAGCGCCTACCTGGCCACGGGGACCGCGCCGGCAAAGCGCGGCAACGTGCACCCGAATATCGCGCCCTATCAGCCCTTTCGTGCCGCCGACGGCTGGTTCATCCTGGCGGCGGGCACCGAATCGCACTGGCAGCGCGTACTGGACGTCGTAGGCGCCACCGATACGCTGGGGGCGGATGAGCGATTCGCCACCAACCGGGATCGCGTCGCCAATCGCGAGGCGATGGAGGCGGCGCTGGAGGAGCGGTTCGCGAACCGCAGTGTGACGGAATGGATCGCGGCGTTCGAGGCGGTCGGTGTGCCCTGCGGGCCGATCCTGCCTCCGGAGCAGACGCTTGAACATCCGCACCTGTCGGCGCGGGACATGATCGTGGAACTGGATCACCCGGTGGCGGGACCGGTTCGGTCTCTCGGCAATCCGATCAAGCTCAGCCGCTCGGCGGTAACCTACCGCACCGCCGCACCGACCCTCGGAGCCGACACCGACGCGATTCTCCGGGATCTCGGGTACGACGATGCCGGGATCGAAGATCTGCACGGCCGCGGCGTCGTGTAGGTCGGTTGGGAAGGGGGCGCGCCGCCGCGGTGCGCGCTACCGGATGTTGTTCTCAATGAACCACGGGATGACGTTCCAGTTGTCGTCCCGTGGGAGCAGAATCCACTGCCCCAGGTAGAAATCGTCGTCCACAGCGGAGCGATCCAGTCCCTGGATGTAGAGGTTGCTCCAGGTGTTGTACAGCACGTTGTCAAACGTGAGGCCAGTGCGGTTCACGATTTCGGCGTTGCGGTACCCCAGGTAGAACTGGGCGATCTCCCAGACCGAGTAACTGGTGGTCACATACTCCGCCATGGTGCCGATGAGCTGGTACACGCGGTCCAGATCTCCGGCGTTGAGCTCGTTGAGGCGCGCCCGGAGCGCCGAGAGGATCATCTGCTGTCGCTGCGCCCGCTCGAAGTCGTTGGACGTGTGCCGTGAACGCGCCAGACGCAGAGCCTCCACGCCGCCCAGGTGGTGGGTGCCCGCCTCGTAGTAGAGCGTGCTCCACTCTCCGGCGTCCCGAACCCGGTAGGTCGGGTCGATGAGCGGCTCGTCCAGCGTGACGTCCACCCCGCCAAGAAGATCCACCACCTCGATGAACGCGTACATGTCCACGGCAATCCAGCCGTCGATCTCCTGGGCGGTGATCTCCTGGATCTGTGCCACCAGGTGTTCCAGTCCGTACACCTCCGCGTGGTAGCTCAGTTTGCGACCCTGCCACCACAGGTCCCGGGGGATGCTGATCATCGAGATCGTCTTCTCCGGTGACAGATGCGCGAGGATCATGGCGTCGGCGCGCTGTTCATGGGTCCCGACAAGGAGGATGTTGGTTCCGGTGGTCTCGGCGCGGCCGCCACGAAATCCCGGCGGAAAGCTCTCCGGCAGGGACCGGTCGCCGGTCGCCCCCGATTCTGCGGTGGTCGCCGGCGGCGGCTGGAGCGCCGCCAGGGGGTTCTCACCGGCCCGGGCGAGTGTGGTGATCACCACGTCCTGCGCGTCGGTGATGTAGAGGCGACCCAGCCGCTTCTGCACGGCAAAGGCGCCGTAGCGTTCGCCCGACCGGGGCCCCTCGCGGTACACGAGATCCAGATAGAAGAAATCCAGGCTCTCGCGGAGGTCGGTCGCCATACGAAGTCCCCGCTCATCGAGGAACGCCTCGAACGCGGGGTCGTCGGCGAGGGATCGCACCCGTTCAATCGCCGCTTCGGTGGCGCGTTGCGCGGCGGTCCGCGGGTCGGACGCGCGGACCCGCTCATCGAGCGCGTCGATCGCCGGGGCGGTTTCGTCGAAGGAGGCGTCGTCCACGCTGATTCGCAGCGGCGCGGAGCTCACCGAGACGGAAAACGCCGTATCACCGGTGAGCGTAGTCCGAAACGAGACTGAGTAGGGTGGGTCGCCGACCCGGGGGGCCACGACCACCAGTTGTGCGGCATCCACCGCGTCCTGGAATGCTGGGGTCGACACGTGCTCGCGGAGCTCCTGCGCCGCCCCACGGAACGCGGCGGTCGCGGTGCGGTGCGTTTCGACAGCCTCTGTGGCGGTGGCGGCGACCCGTTGCAGCGTCGCCTCGTCTGCGACGCTCGCCGCGTCCGCTTCCACGGTCTCGCGCGTTCCGGCTTCCGGGACAAGCGTCCACCGGTCACGACCGGCGTAGAGCGTCGCTACGCTGCGATCCCCATCGCGGATCTCCCACCGCATGCGACCAAGTGAACGGAGGGCGGCGCCGTCGGGGAGCGCGTCGCCAACGATCCGCGGGACACGATCCACAAGGGTTGCTTCCAGTGACTCGAGCTCCGCCTCCGCTGCGATGCGGTCCACAGCGTCGAAGAAACGCTGTTCGGGCACCTCGCCCGAGCCGGTATCGCCGGTAGCTCCGGCTCCCGCTGCTGCTTCATTGCCGGTCGTCGGGTCCGCCCCGGTGTCGCTCGCCCCGGTGTCGCTCGCCGCGTCCGGAAAACGGTACGCGCCGGGGCTGAGGTTCAGTAGTTCCCGGACCTCCCGAAGATGGCGTGTGGCCTGTCGCTGGTTGGCCTCGAGTTGCTGGGTGAGCTGGTTCTGACGCTCGATCTCCGTGGTGACGCCGGTATTCAGGGCGGTTACCTGGTCGTTCAGGCGGCCGACCTGTACCGCCAGGGAGACCAGTGGGACCAGGGCAACAACAATGGCTATGCCGCCCAACACCAGCGCTCTTCGGGAAAGATTCTTCACAGTATCGGCGACAATAGCAGATTATCGCCGCCGGTGTCAGGCGCCAAATGACGGCAGCGGCCGCCGCCCGCCTCCGTCAGGCGTCGGGTGCGCCGCCTGCCTCGCCCCCCAGCAGCCCTTCGATGGACCGATACAGCCCGTCGCTGGCCCGGGCGGTGGACAGGAGTGCCGTGTCGAGGCGGGTCATCGTCTCCCCGATCTGGCCAAGCGCCCCGGACATGCGCGTTCCCGCCTGGTGCAGCGCCTCCACAACCCCGTCCACGCTGGACATGTCGTCGCGGGCGCGAACCTGGTCCTGGGTGATCTCGTCGGATCCGTCGCGAATGTGTGACGAGGTCGACTGCAGCGACTGCATCGCAGCCATGATCTCGCGACCGCCCTGACTGAGTTCCGCGGTGGAGTTGGTGATCTCCGAGAACGCGTCCGACATCGCGGAGACGTCGTGACCGATCCGACCGATGACCGACCCCAGGACTTCCGCTTGTTCGGAGGTTCGGTCCACCGACGCCATGAGGCCCTTGAGACTCTCCTCGATCGTCCGGCTGTTCTCGGCGGTGGACGCGGCGAGCTTGCGGATCTCTTCCGATACCACCGCAAACCCCTTGCCTTCCTCGCCGGCGTGGGCCGCTTCGATGGCGGCGTTCATGGCCAGGAGGTTGGTGCGGTCGGCGATGTCTCCGACCATCGCGTTGATCTCCATGAGTGAAGACATCTTGGAACGCGACTCGGCAAACGCCTCGTTGGTTGCCCGCAGTTGTGAGAGACCCTGGTTTGCCACCGCCTGCAGCTCGCTGGCGACACGCTGCTTGTCCGAGGTGATCGTGGCCACCGAGTCCAGTGAGGCCGACATCTCGTTGACCGCAGCGGTTGTCTCCTGCACGACGGTGTTCTGCTCGTCGATCTGGGCGTGAAACTCACCCGCCAGGCGCGCGGTGCGTTCGACCGCCTCCAGGGCGCGATGGATCGTGGTCTGAAGATCCGTCGCCCGGGTCTCGAACTCCTCAACGCCGTGTTTTACCAGGTCCAGGTCGCGAGTGCTCTGCTGAAATCCCGCCTGGGCGGTGTCGATGACTTCGCGACCGGTCCGGGCCTCTTCGAGGAGCCGTTCGATACGGCCCAGCGTCTGCTGGATCGACTCGTGGGCGTGTGCCGATGACCGGAGCGCTGTGATGCCCGAGGTGGCACTCAGGGTCAGGAATGTCGTCATCAGGGCGTACACCACGAGAACCACGGCAAACTGGTTTCCGAGAAACACACCAAAGGATACGCCCGTGGCGGGAACGACTTTCAGGATCCCCGTGGCCAGGATCACTGCGAACCCGAACGCGACCGCGACGATCGTGGGGCTCCGGCGATCGGAGACGGCGAGTGACAGCGCCACCGGCACGGTCATGTATATCGCCACGGAGTAGATCTGATACTCGCTGGTGATCGGCAGAAGTGCCGCGATGGCGGTCAGCCCCAGGGCCGACACGACGATCGGAACCCAACTCGCGAGGCGATAGTTCCCCCGGTACAGCGCGCGAAATGCGCCCGCCATCGCCGCGAGAATTGCGACCTCCAGCGCCACGTTGACCCAGTCACGGGCGAGCAGATCGGCAACGATGATAATCGGCAGCAGCCCCATGATTACCAGCAGGACCAAACGGAGTCCTGTGACCCGACTTCGGACCACAGCGTCGGCGTCCCGGTACATTTGTTCAAGCTTCGTTTTTGTCATCGTACATTTCCTGTGCACCCAGTATATCCGGACCCACGACATATCGCGATCTGGACATTGGCTGAACATCGCGTTGCCGACGGCATACCGCCGGCGGAATTTCGAGGAGTGCGCGTACTGCGGACACTCTGTGTCCGGGTGCCCGGCGTAGGATGCCGGTATGAGCACGATGAACAGGCAGCAGATCATTGCATACATGACAGAGCGAGGGTGGGGATACGGCGAGAGCACGATCGTCAATCAGGTCCTGGTGACGTTCAGCCGATCGGACTGGCACGGGCACCGGTTGCAGCGCCCGTTTACCGTGAGCAGCTGGGGGCATCCGCAGTACATCGACCAGCTGGTCCGGGAGGCGGGGCGAGAGGCGCTGCGGGTGTGGAACCGCTTTTCCGGTGCGGCGCCGCGACGGTACTACGACGAGGACCGTCGTCGGCTTATCTGGGATGTCCGGGAACCCGTGGCGGTGTGAACCGGCGGCATGCTCACGCTCTGCGGAATGCTCGCGGCCGCGGCATGCTCACGCCCCGGCGCCGTGGTCGATGTACTCCAGCGACTGGTGACGGAAGTAGGTGTTGTACAGCTCCGCGTAGTGTCCGGCATCCGCCAGCAGCGAGTCGTGAGTCCCGTCCTCGATGATGCGTCCCCGCTGCAGCACCACGATCCGGTCTGCGGATTTGACCGTTGAGAGGCGGTGAGCGATCACGATCGCCGTGCGCCCCGCCATGACGGTGTCGAGTCCCTCCTGGATCTGCGCCTCGGTGAACGGATCCACGCTGGCGGTCGCCTCGTCGAGGATGAACACGGCAGGATCTTTCAGAAGGACCCGAGCAAGTGCGACGAGCTGGCGCTGCCCGAGCGAGATCGACCCGCCGCGCTCGCCGACGTCGGTGTCGAGTCCTGCGGGAAGGTCATCGAGCCAGTCCCCGCGGCCGACGTGGGACGCCGCCCAGCGGACCTGTTCGTCGGTGGCGTCGGGGCAGGCGTAGCGGATGTTGTCCCGGACCGTCCCGGTAAACAGGAAGGGTGTCTGCGGAACCAGCCCGATCTGTCGCCGGTAGGCGGCGAGGTCCAGCGAGCGGATGTCGCGGCCGTCGATCAGGAGCTGTCCCGCCTGGTACTCGTAGAACCGCGTCACCAGCCGGGCGATGCTGGACTTTCCGGCCCCGGTGTGCCCGACCAGGGCCACCGTCTGCCCCGCGGGAATATCCAGGGAGAAATCGGCGAGGACCGTCTCCTTCTCGGAATACGCAAAGGTCAGTTCGCGAAAGGAGATCGCGCCCTCGAGACGCGGCGCCTCCACTGCCCTCGGGGGCCCGGCTGCCGCGGCTGCGACGCCCACAGTGAGCCCACCGCCACCGCCGGGCTCCTGCCGCACCGTCGGTTCGGCATCGATGAGGGCAAAAACGCGCTCGGCGGCGCTCAGGCCGTCCTGAAACTGCGAGAAGAAACTGGCGATCCCGAGCATCGGCCACCAGAAGAAGCCCACCGCCTGGAGAAACAGGTACCATTCACCGGGGCTCATCGTGTTGAGGCCCAGCGTCTCGATGAACCCGGCGATCCCGCCGGCGGTGGCGGGCGCGGTGGACACGCCCAGGCCACCGATGTAGACCACCGCGCCGGTGCCCACGCCGGCGGCGATCCCCACCAGTGGAAAAATCAGGTTGAGGACGAGGCCGCGCCGCAGCCCCACGCGGTAGGCGAGGCGGTTGTTGCGTTCAAAGTCGTCGTACAGCCGCTGTTCCTGCCGGTACGCTTTCGCCACGGCGATTCCACCGATCGACTCCTGCATGTGCCCGTTGATCGTGGCGGTCGCCTTCTTGGCGTCCAGCGTCACCCGTCGCGCCAGTTTCCGGAAGCTCAGGGCGATCGCCGCCGCCATGGGAGCCATCGCCAGGAGCACAACCGTGAGCCACCAGTTGACGGTGAGCAGGTACAGCGTCAGCGCCACCACCACCAGAACCTGGCTCATGAAATCGATCACCAGCGTCACCGTGTTGGAGAAGTCCTGCGTGTCGGAGGTGACGCGACTGACGATGCGCCCCACGGGGTGCTCGTCAAAGAAGGACATGTCGTGGTTCACCGCGTGGCGGAAGATGTCACTGCGCAGTTGCAGCACCACGTCGCCCACCACCCGGCTGGCGACGCGCTGGCGCACGTAGTTGAACACCCACGCCAGCGCCCCCACCGCCAGCACCGCCACGCTCATGAGTGCGATAAAGGAGAGCGTGTTCCGCTGGGCAACCAGGTCCACCGCCCGGGATACCACGATCGGCGCCACGGCGTCGGAGAGCGAGTTGAGCGCCAGCACCGTCGCCACCACCGCCATCAGCGAGCGGTACGGGCGGAAGTACGACACGATTCGGCGGATCAGTTCGCCGTCGGAGTAGGTGCGGTCGTAGGATTCGGTTTCCAGTCCGTCAAGAACAAAGGGCATCGCGGTCCTCACACATGGGCGAAAATGCGACGGTAGTCGTCGCTGTGGGCCAGGAGTTCGTCGTGGTTGCCGACGTCCAGCAGGCGGCCGCGCTTGAGCAGTATGACACGGTCGGCGTGGCGGATCTGGCTCAGGCGGTGGGTGATGATCAGCGTCGTGCGTCCCGAGGCCACCGAATGCATCGCGCGCTGAATCTCGTCTTCGGTCTGGCTGTCGATGGCGCTGGTGCTGTCGTCGAGGATCAGGATACGCGGGTCGGTGAGAAACGCCCGGGCGATCGCCAGCCGCTGTTTCTGACCGCCGGAGAGCGTAACCCCCCGCTCGCCGATCTCGGTGGCGTAGCCGTCGCGGAACGATCGAATGAACTGGTCCGCCTGCGCCTGCCGCGCCGCCTCCTCGATCTCGCCGTCGCCGGCGTCGCGGCGGCCGAAGGCGATGTTGTCGCGGATCGACATGGAATAGAGAAAGATGTCCTGTTCGATCGTTGAGATCTGGCTCCGCAGGCTTTCCAGGTTCCACTCGCGGACGTCGACGCCGTCGATCGCCACCGTGCCGCCGTCCACATCGAAGATGCGGTTGACCAGGCGGGCGAGGGTTGTCTTGCCGGATCCGGTCTGGCCCACGATCGCCACCGTCTCGCCGGGTTCCACCGTGACGGAGATGTTCTGCAGCACCGGTGCGTCGCCAAAAGAGAACGACACGTCGCGGAGTTCGATCCGGCCGGTGATCCGCGCCCGGTGTCCCGCGGGGTTGTGGTCCAGCGCCGTCTCCTGCCGAATGAGCGCCAGGATGCGGCCGGCGGAGGCGAGTCCCAGCTGCACCAGGTTGAACGAGAAGATCGAGATAAAGGTGGCGAAGCGGAACGTGCCGAAGAGCCCCATGAAGCTCACGACCTGCCCCATGGAGAGGGTGCCACCGCGCCAGAGCATGAGCGCGTGAAACAGCGCGAGTCCCCAGCTCACGGCGAACGCGAGCATCGGCCAGTAGCGCGCCTGGACACGCCCCTGCTGCACGAAGTAGTCGCGAAACGCACGGGCGCGACCGACGAACTTGTCGATCTCGTAGTGCTCCTGCACGTTGCCTTTCACCACCTCGATCCCGCCGATCGCCTCCGCCAGCGTGCCGTTCATCTCGCCGAACTCCTCGCGCTGTGCCAGGCTCACCGGCGCCAGGCGGCGGTTGTAGTCGCGCACCGTGACCACCAGCAGCAGGGTGAAGACCAGCGGGACCAGCCCCAGGCGCACGTCGATGAACAGGATCATGGCAAAGGGCACCAGCAGCGCCAGCGACGAGTCGATGATCAGCATGAGCCCCGGCGAAAACATCATGTTCAGGGCGCGGACGTCGTTGGTGGCCCGAGCCATGACGTCCCCGACCCGCTGCGCCGCGTGAAAGCTCTGACTCTTTCCCAGGAGGCTGGTGTAGAGCTCCTCGCGGCTGTCGCGCTCCACCCGCTGCGCCAGAAACTCCGTTGCCACGTTCCGCGCCAGCCCCGTGATGCCCTGCGTCAACGCGGAGACGGCCACGATTCCCGCTACCGCCAGCAGTTCCGGAAGACGCCAGTCGCTCCGCGACACCACGTCGAACCCGCGGCCGATGTACAGCGGCACATTTCCATAGGCGAAGTTGTTCACGACCGCGGTGACCACCACCGTCAGCGGCAGCCACCAGTAGCGGAGGCTGTGCGAGACGATCCAGCGGACCGGAGAACGGGTGTCGAATCGATGGAGGTGCTCCAGGTGAAACTCCCGGGCACCGTGCTGCGGCTGGTTGCGCATGGGCTCCTCTCGTGATTGGCGATACAACCTACTCCGCCGGCGGAATCGCGGCAAGCGCGTGGGCACGGTACCCGGCGGCGCAGGCTGTCGGACGGCGGGTTCGATCGTGTGGTGCGCACCGCCTGCGGCCTGTGAGCAGACACCTTCGCGAGTGTCGAGAGTTATCAGAGGTCTCTGACCTATTGGCTCCAGGCGGTATTTGCACGTACAATTGACGCGGAGGTGGGGTGAAGGCGACGCGGACGGGAGCAGGAAGGCTGTCTCGAGATCATCAACTCGCGCTCATTCTGCTCGTCGCGATGATCACAGTGGTCTTCATCGGCCCCTTCGCGGTGTTCCGCCTCCTCCAGGGGAATCTGCCGGCAGCTGTGCTGGATGCGATCCTGGTGGCCGCCGGCGCCTCGGCCGCCGTCCACGCCTGGCGCACCGGGCGTACCCGCGGCCCCGGTATCACCATGTCCGTTGTACTGACCGCCGCCGCCGCGCTGGTACCGGTGTTTCTGGGTCTCGACGGGGCGGTCTGGATATTCCCGATCGCGCTGTTTGTCTTTTATCTTGTCGTTCCCTGGATCGCCCTGGTGATGGTGCTCGCGGTTCTCCTCTCCTACGTTCTGTTCGAGGTCTGGAGTCCCGGAATGGTCTTCACCGGCGCGAGTCAGATGGTGTCGTTTCTGTCCGCGGGCGCCGCAACGGCGATCTTCAGCTATTTCTTCGCGCGCCAGGCGGGGCAGCAGCGCGACCAGCTCGTGCGCTGGGCCACCAAGGATACACTTACCGGGCTGTTCAACCGACGAAACCTCGACGAGGAGCTCAGAATCGCGCTCGCCGGACGTGACCGCCACGACATCCCGCACGCCCTCATTATTCTGGACCTCGACAACTTCAAGGAAGTGAACGACCGGTGGGGCCACGCGGAAGGTGACCGCGTTCTCGTCGAACTCGCCAACCTGATTCGATCGTCCACCCGTGCCGGCGACCGTGCCTTTCGTTACGGCGGTGACGAGTTCGTGATCCTGCTGCCGAGCACCGACTGCGACGGCGTGCAGGGATTCGCCGCCAACCTGGTGCGTACCGTGTCCGGCGTGCTCCGCGCCGGCGGGTATCCTGTCACCGTCTCGGTAGGGGCGGCGGTTCTCTCCGAACACGACACCGCCGAGACCTGGAATCGCAGTGCCGACCGCGCGCTCTACGCCGCAAAACAGGGGGGACGCAACCGTGCCGTTGTCGCCGGTCCCGGCGCCGGCATGGATCGTGAGCTGATCGACGTGTCGGGACCGGATGTCCCGTCTCCTGACCGGCCCGCGTCCGCCCTGGGCCCGTCGGTTCCCGATCGCCTCGTGGGATCGTGACGCACCGCGGCCGGCCGCATCCGGGTGCACCGGATCGATTCCTTGCGTTCTGAACGATTCCCTTCTATAATTTGATATAACAAGGAAAAGTAAATGTCTCGCAAAAAAGTGGAGAGAAAAAACCTCCGCCGGGAGAGGTGCGTCCTCGCACTGCTGCTCCTGGTGGTCTGTGTCGGTCCCGTCGGCGCGCAGGACGCGGCCGGCCGCGTCCGCGTGCACGTGCTTCCCGTCGCCAATCGCAGCGGGAACGGGCAGTTCGACGCCGTCGCCGAAACCGTGACGGGGACGGTGGCACTGACGCTGCGACTCCTGGACGCGTACGGGCTCTCCGTCGGACCGGCGCCGGAAGAGGTGCGTACCCGGCTGGCATCGGATGATCCGGAGGTACGCAGCGCAGCCCTCGCCGACCTTGCAGCGCAGCTCGATGTGGAGAACGTCGTCTTCGGCGACGTTCTGCCTCCGAGCGAATCCGACGTTCCCCGCATCCGCCTCTCCGTGTTCGACCGACTGACCGGGGCGATCACCGTCGACGAGGAGCGGCGTCCCGACAGTCTGTTCGACGTCTTCGCCGCTACGGACACGCTGATTGCGGATGTCCTGTCCGGCTTTTCCGGTCGCCGCGTCGCCTTCGGCACGATCCGCATCGAACCGCAGGTCACCGGCGACGGTGAGGGGCCGGCGTACGAGGTAACTCTGGACGGCGAACCGATGGGGGCCGGGGTGCGCTCGATCGATTCTGTCCTGACCGGCTCGCACCGTGTCGTGATCGCCGGGACCGTCCTCCGCGAACGTCGGGTCTTTCTCGACCAGCTCGTTTCCGTGGAGGAGGGCACGGTCACCCGGCTGAACGTGTCGCTGCCGTCGGTGACCGCCGCCGAGGAAGCGGCTGCGGTGGCGCAGCGGCAGGCTGAGGCGGAACTCTCCGCGATCCTGTCGCAGCTCGCGTCGATTTCGCAGCAGCTGTCCGACGAGCGGCGGCAGATCGAGGCCGCCAGCCGTGACACGATCCGGGAGATCGCCGACGGCTGGAGTCCCGTGACCGCCGGCGTGGGGATCGCGGCGCGCGCCTTTCTCAACGCGGAGTCGTATCTCGATCCGGTGGCCGTACGTGCCGCCGCCGGCGAGGTGGGCCGAGCCGCGGCGGCACTCCATCTGGCGCGGGGACGAGCCCTGCTGGCGGTCAACGCCCGGGACGCCGGCGTTGCGGAGTTCTCAGGCGCCGCCGAGGTGGCGACCCTGTTTGGGGCCGACGATGTCTGGGGATCCGCCGCCACGGTGGACGACGTTCTCGGCACGTGGGCCGCCGGTACGGTGCGAAGGGAGCGCCGACCGCGAACGGTGTGGCCGGTGGCGCTCGTTGCGGCGTCAGTGGGCATCATAGCGGGGAACACCGTCACCGAGGCGATCGAGCAGTCAGCTCAAGGACAAGCAGTTCCAATGGTGCCGGTACTTTTCGCGACGAGTTTTGCGGTGCTCTGGAACAGCCTCGACTGGGACGGTGCCGGTGCCGCCCGCGCGCTGCGCCGGTTTGGCCGCAGAGGGGATATTGAGACCACCGCCGACATCTCAGTATCGAAATGGGAGATCGATGTGGGCTTGGCGGCAGTGCTTGTGGAAACCGAGTGGGTGGTGCAACTCGGGGACGCGGCGTTTCCATTGTCCCCCATACTTCTCAAGGAGCAAGGGCAAAGACTGACCCCTGCCCTCACGGTGCGCCGTCGACTCGCTCCTGGTCATGCGGTCGAACTTGACTATACGCCGTCGATTGGCACGCAGGCGTCGACCGCGGTGTTCACGGCAGAAGAATGGACGGCCATCGACGCAGTTCCGCTTTCTCCATCTCAGGAGGAGAGTGCCATCCCGGGGTACACTGGAATGCAAAGTGCAACTCCGATTGACCTGTCTGTGCATTGGAGCTATAGCCGCGTGGGCACGTGGTATCTTCGGACGGGGATCGGTTACTCGTGGGCTTTGCTAGGCCCGTCGGATCAGTTCTCCAACGACGAACAGTTGCAGGCTGCGGAACGAGTGTTCGGTACTAATCCGCAGCTATCTATTTGGTCATGGAAGTTCGGCGTCGGAAGGCGAATCGGCTTTGATGCTGCCGCGAGCCGTTCCGAGCCCCGGCCGTGGCACGTTTCCGCGCAGTACCGTTTGGATGCGTTCCGGCCGCCGGGTCAGATGGACTCCGGGGAGCTGCTTTATTCCCACGGTCTTGAAGTTCAGTTGAAGCGTTCGATCTCCCTCGCAGCCTCTACCGTCGCCATGGGAAGTGATGCCCGTGTGGCGGTCGCGGAATCACCGCCGGAAGAGCTGACGCCGCAGCGTGCGTTGGATCGTCACCGTTGGCGCTGGCGACCGTCGCGGCTGGCGTTGTTTGCAGACGCCGGCGGTTTGCTCTCCGGCGGCGCTCGAACCGGTGTCGAGGTCTTTCTCGGCTCGCGCTGGAGTGCATCGCTGTATGTCAGAATGGGAGCCGGACCAAACATCTATGATCAGACGCTGGACGATACCGTCCTCTGGCCCGCAGTTTCCACGAGATTCTACCCGATGGGGACCCGAACCACCGACGGACGGCCGCGCGCGGGATGGTTTTTGGGCGCTGCAGGAGAGTACAGCGACTTGACCAATGCGAAGCACGAGATCGGTACCGCAGATCCCTCCGGTATTCTAGACACCTTGCAGATAACCGGTGACCAGTTATTCGTGCTCCGGGTAGAAGGAGGCCGCCGCTTTCGGGTGGGCCGCAGCGGGTTCCTGGATGTGGGCGGGCAGATTGGTCGCGGCTTTGGCGTCGTTCGCGAGGAGGGCATTCGGTACGATGGCGATCTGAATACCGTGACGAACGGAGGAGAGATGGGGGGGAACAAACTCGAAAAAATCTGGTGGCCTTCCCTCGTCCTTGCCGCCGGGGTCGCCGTGTATTGACCTTGAATGCATGGACCATGCGCAGCCGCCGGTCAAGCCGATCGTCAATATCATCGCGGGGTTCCTGGGGGTCGGAAAGACCACGGCGATCAACAACCTGTTGTCGCAGCGCCCGACAGGCGAGCGCTGGGCGGTGGTGGTGAACGAGTTTGGCGATGTGGGGATCGACGGTGCACTGACCGCGGCAGCGGCGACAGCCGGGCCAGGCGCCGACCCGGGGGACGCCCGCGCCGCCCGCGCTCACGGCACTGCCGGCGCCCACGCCACTGCCGACGCCGACACTCCATCCGCCGACGCTCCCGACATCACCGTCCGCGAGGTCCCCGGCGGCTGCATCTGCTGCACCGCCGGCGTCGGTTTCCGGGACGCCCTTGTCCGGCTGATCCGCCGGGAGCGGCCGCACCGCATCCTGGTGGAGCCCTCCGGCGCCGCCCGGGTGGGCAGCGTCCTGGATGCCCTGCGCGATCCCGGTATGGCCGGGGCGATCGACCTGCGCACCACGGTCACGCTGGTGGACCCCGCCCACTGGAGCAGCGATCGCCACCGCACGAGCGATACCTACCGCGACCAGATCGAGGCCGCCGATGTGCTCCTCGCCAACCGGGGCGACCTCTCGTCACCGGAGGCTACGGAACGGTTTCTGCGGGAGGCCGCGGAACTCTTTCCGCCGAAGCGTGTGGTGGGCTCGGTGGAGCACGCGGCGGTGACGGCGGATACACTGGATCTGGTGGGGGACGGTGCGACCGGTGCCGACGCCACGCGGCCTCCGGTGTTGGGGTTCGTCGCGATCCGCCCGCTGGAGCGCGCGCTGCACGACCACGGCGCCACATTCCGCACGGTGGGCGTGCGCATCGAACCCACGGTGATCTTCAACGACCGGGCCCTGGCGGACTGGATCGCTGATACCCGCCTTCGCCGCGGTGTCTTGCGGGTGAAGGGCGTGTTTCGCACGGCGGGGCAGTGGGTGGCGTGGAACGCCACGCCGCAGGAACAGTCGCTTGCCGCCACCTCACACCGGCGCGACTCGCGGGTGGAGCTGGTCCTGGAGCGCGGCATGTCGGACTACGATGAGGCGGCTCTCGAGACCGAACTCCGCGCACTCACGGTCTGAATCCCTGCGGCACGCGGCCCCCGGGAACCGGCGGCGCCGGCGCCGGGTCGTGCCCCCCCCCGGCCGTCAGCTCCCGCTGCGGACCACGTCCGCAACGAGCTCCGCGGCGGCGGCGATATCCTCGACGCGACTGAACTCGTCGGGGTTGTGGCTGATGCCGTCACGGCTCGCGACGAACACCATCGCCGTGGGGACGGCTCCGGCGATCATGGCGGCGTCGTGGAGCGCGCCGCTGGGGATTACCGGGAGCGTCCGGCCCCGCGCCGCCGCGGCGTCCACCAGTGCGCTCACAACCTCCGGCGCCAGCGGGCTCGGCGCCACGCGCTCACTGCGTTCGATACCGACAGACAGTCCCCGACGCCGGGCCACGCCGGTCACGATCTCTCGAAGGCGCGTCTCACCTCGGTCCAGGAGTTCCTCCTCCTGCGCCCGGAAGTCCACGCTCATCTCCACACGGCCGGGAATGACGTTCACCGCCCCGGGTGCGACCTGCAGGCGCCCCACCGTCATCACGGTGTGGCGGAGTTCGCGGTCGAGCTCCCGTCCCAGTGACTCGCAGGCGGCCACGATCTCGGCGGCACCGGCCAGGGCGTCTCGTCGACCGGGCATGCCGGTGGACCCCGCGTGGTTGGCCTGGCCGGTGAGCGTGATTTCAAACTGCCGGCGGCCATTGATGCGATCCACGGCCGCGATCGCCTTGCCGCTGTCCCAGAGGCTCAGGCCCTGTTCGGCGTGAACCTCGATCATGCCGACGTAGCGGTCGGGGTCCAGCCGGACGGTCCAGTCACCGCCTCCTCCACCGGCCGCATCGCCGTACGCCGCGCGCAACCGGTCGGGATCCAGCCCGTGGGGAAGCCCCGCCTCCGCCGCGGTCTGTCCGTGCCGATTCCGGAGCCGGCCGAGCACTTCCGGATCCTGATGTCCCGCCCACAGCCGGCTGCCCAGCATGCCCAGATTGAACGTCGTTCCCTCCTCCTCGGCGAACACGACAAGCTCGAGCGGAGCCTCGGGAAATGCGCGGATGATTTCGAGTGGTACCACGACACCCATGACGCCGTCGTACTTGCCGCCGGATGGCACGGAATCGATGTGCGAGCCGGACAGCCAGACCCGACGCTCCCACCCCACCGATCGGTGGCGGATATGGACGTTGCCGGCGGCGTCGGTCCGCGCCTCGGCCCCGGCGCCCTCCGCCTCGGCGATCACGTAGTCGCGCGCCGCCCGCCACGGCGTCGAAAAGGTGGGGCGGCTGTAGCCGAGGACGGCGCTGGACTCCGGGCCGTCGCCGTCGGCGTGCTCGGAGAAGCGCGCGATCTCCTCGATGTCTGTCGCGATGCGGTTGGGATCGATTGGCATGTGGTCCTCCTCACTGCGGCCGCCGCCGGCGCAGTCCGAGCACCACACCCCGGTCGCCGCCGCCGTAGTTCGATCCTACCGTCGTCGTGGCGGATACGACAATCGTGCACGAAGAGTGAAAGATTATGCATCAACGATGGAATTTTACTTGCTTTATCGGCTATTCGGCTGATAAGCTACCGGCCATTCATGAAGGAGGTTCCATGAAACGATTTCTTCTCACTGCCATGGCATTGCTCATGGTTGGGACGTTGGCCTTCGCTGGGGGTGCACAGGAAGGTTCCAACGAGCAGGGGGGCCAGCAGGCGGCGTCCGATCAGGCCGGCGATCAGTTCGGCGGAACGCTCGTGTTCGCCCGCTCCGGTGACTCCGTTGGTCTCGATCCCGCCCGCGAGACGGACGGCGAGAGCTTCTACGGAAGTACCCAGATCTTCGACAACCTCGTCGAGTTCGTTCCGGGTACCACCGAGATTCGTCCCGCCCTTGCGGAGAGCTGGGACATCGCCGACGATGGTCTCACGTTCACCTTTCATCTGCGCGAGGGAGTGACGTTCCACGACGGTACGCCCTTCAACGCCGACGCGGTTGTGTTCAGCTTCATGCGTCAGATGGACGAAAATCATCCCTACTACGACCTCGGTCCCTGGAAGTACTGGGGCTACATGGGTATGTCCGACATCGTTGACGACATCGTCGCGGTCGACGACTACACCGTGCGGTTCGACCTGAAGAAGGTCGAGGCTCCGTTCCTCGCCAACCTGGCGATGGACTTTGCCGCGATCGTCAGTCCCACCGCTGTCGCCGAGCTCGGCGAAGACTTCAAGAACCAGCCCGTGGGAACCGGTCCCTTCCGCTTTGTGGAATGGGTCAAGGACGACCGCATCGTGCTGGAGCGCAACGAAGACTACTGGCGCCGCCCCGCGTACCTGGATCGTCTGATCCTGCGCGTGATCCCGGACGCCACCGCCCGGTTCCTCGCCCTGCAGGCCGGTGAGGTCGACGTGATCGACTTCCCCTCCCCGGAGGATCTCGAGGAGATGCAGTCCGATCCCAACATCGAGCTGATCCAGCAGCCCGGTCTCAACGTCGGGTACATCGCGATGAACACGGAGAAGGAACCCTTCGACAACGTGCTCGTCCGTCGCGCGATCAACTACGCGATCAACAAGCAGGACATCATCGACGCGGTGTTCGGCAGTGCCGGTACGGTCGCCAAGAACCCCATTCCGCCGACGATGTGGAGCTACAACGACGACATCGAGGACTACGAGTACGATCCCGAGCGCGCCCGTGAGCTGCTCGCGGAAGCGGGCTTCCCCGACGGGTTCCAGACTGACCTCTGGGCCATGCCGGTGAGCCGTCCGTACTTCCCCGACGGTCGTACCGTTGCCGAGATCGCCCAGGCCAACCTCGCCGAGGTCGGTATCGAGGCCGAGATCGTCAGTTACGACTGGGGTACCTACCTGGACCGCACCGACAGCGGTGAGCACCAGATGGCGCTCCTGGGATGGACCGGTGACAACGGTGATCCGGACAACTTCCTCTACGTGCTGCTCTCCAGCGATGCCGCGCAGGTTCCTGCGGGAAACATCGCGTTCTGGCGGAACGACGAGTTTGATGCCCTGATCAACGAGGCCAAGACCACCTTCGACCGCGACCGCCGTACCGAGCTGTACATGCAGGCGCAGGAGGTGTTCCACGACCAGGCACCGTGGGTGCCGGTTGCACACTCCGTCGTCACCGTTCCGGTGAACACCCGTGTGCAGGACTTCGTGATCTATCCGACCGGCAAGCGCGTCTTCTACGACGTGTGGCTGCAGGACTGATCGCGGTCTGATCCCAAGAATCTGACTCTACTGGCGGCCCGGTCCTGTGACCGGGCCGTCTTTTCCGGAGACCTACATGTTCCGATACATCTGGCGACGTTTGTTGCTGCTGATTCCCACGCTGATCGGCGTTCTCACGATCGTTTTCTTCATGGTTGCGCTGAGCCCCGGCGATCCCGCCCGGGTCATGCTCGGCGAACGTGCCAACGCCCAGCAGCTGGAACAGTTGCGACAGGAGCTGGGGCTCGACAGGCCCCTCGGCGAACAGTACATCCGATACCTCGGTCGTGCAGTCCAGTTGGACTTTGGCGAGTCCATCAAGACGGGACGACCGGTGATGGAGGAGATCGGTGAGCTCTTTCCCGCCACCGTCGAACTGGCCCTCGTGGCGATGTTCCTGGCAACGGGCCTGGGCATTCTGATCGGCGTTATTTCGGCGGTGAAACGCAATACCTGGATCGACTACTCAGCCATGGTCGGCGCGCTCGTGGGGGTGAGCATGCCGGTCTTCTGGCTGGCGCTCGTCTTCATCATGCTGTTCAGTGTGGGGCTTGGGTGGTTCCCCACCGGCGGCCGCATGAACGTGCGGCTGTGGTTTGAGCCGATCACCCGACTATACATCCTCGACGGCATTATCCTCTGGTTCCGTGAGGGTGACGCCCAGTATCTGATCAGCGCGATCCGCCACATCGTCCTGCCGGCGGTGGCGCTGGCCACGATTCCGCTCGCGATCATCGCCCGGACCACGCGCAGCAGCATGCTGGAGACGCTGCGTCAGGACTACGTGAAGACCGCCCGTGCCGCGGGAATCCCCGAACGGCGCGTGATCTTCCGCTACGCGCTGAAGAACGCGCTCCTGCCGATCATCACGGTGGTCGGTATTCAGTTCGGTCTGCTGCTGGCGGGGGCGATCCTCACGGAGACGATCTTCGCCTGGCCCGGTATCGGGCGGTGGCTGTACACCGCGATCGCCGCGCGGGACTACCCCGCGGTTCAGGGAGGCGTCGTGGTGGTATCCACGGTGTTCGTCCTGATCAACCTGGTGGTGGACGTGCTCTATTCGGTGGTCAATCCCCGGATCAGGTTGCAGTGACGGAGGGAAGACAAGAATGAGTGACGCACAGACGACGCAGGCGGTACCCGCCGACCTGACACCGTTTCAGGAAAACTGGACCCGCCTGCGGCAGAACAAGGCCGCGGTCGCCGGGCTCATCATCATCGGGCTGTTTCTGATCACCGCGACGTTCGCACCGCTGATCGCCCCGGCGGATCCCACGGCGCAGAACATCAGCGTTCGTAAGACCGAACCGTTTACCGACGGGTATATTCTCGGCACAGACGATCTGGGACGCGACCTGCTCAGTCGCATCATTTTCGGTGCCCGTCTGAGTATGACGATCGGGGTGGTCTCCGTGGGCATCGCCATGATCGGCGGCGTGTTCCTGGGAACCCTGGCAGGGTTCTACGGCGGCCTCTTTGACCGCCTGGTCATGCGGCTGATCGACATCATGCTGGCGTTTCCCTACGTCCTGCTCACGATCGTTATCGTTGCCGTGCTGGGACCCAACCTCACCAACGCGATGATGGCGATCGGCATCAGTCAGATGCCGCGCTACGTGCGCCTGGTCCGGGCGTCGGTACTCGCGGAGAAGGAAGCGGACTACGTCCTCGCCGAACGCAGTCTGGGGACGGGAAACTTCGAACTCATGTTCGGCTCGATCCTGCCCAACAGTCTGGCACCGGTGATCGTGCAGGCCACGCTGGGCGTTGGCGACGCGATCCTCTCGTCGGCGGCGCTGAGCTTTCTCGGTCTCGGCGCCCAGCCCCCGACGCCGGAGTGGGGGCTGATGATCGCCTCCAGTCGCGAGTTTGTCACCAGTGCATGGTGGATCGTTACGTTCCCGGGGCTCGCGACGCTGCTGGCGGTGCTCGGATTCAATCTGTTCGGCGACGGGCTGCGCGACGTCCTCGACCCGCGGATGAAGGACTGAGGAGGCACCATGGCAGACGCACTGTTGCAGGTCGAGGACCTGCACGTCAGTTTTCATACGGTTCGCGGTGTCGTGCGCGCGGTCCGCGGCATCAACCTGGACATCCGGCCGGGAGAGACGGTCGCCCTGGTCGGTGAGTCCGGGTGCGGCAAGAGTGTGACCGCCCACGCGATCACCGGGCTTCTTCCCACGCCGCCGGCGAACGTGGAACAGGGCCGGATCATGTTCGACGGTCGCGACCTCCTGCAGCTCGGCGACCGCGAGCGCCGCGCCCTGCGCGGGGTGCGCATCAGCATGATCTTTCAGGAGCCCATGACGAGCCTCAACCCGGTCTTCAAGATCGGCGAGCAGATCGCCGACGTGTTCCGGGTTCACCACAAGCTCAACAAAAAAGAGGCGTGGAACCGTGCCGTCGAGCTCCTGGACCTGGTCAAGATCCCGGAGCCGGAGCGGCGCGCCCACGAGTACGCCCACCAGCTCAGCGGCGGCATGCGGCAGCGGGCGATGATCGCCATGGCGCTGGCCAGCCCGGAACCGGGTCTGATCATCGCCGACGAGCCGACCACGGCGCTGGACGTGACGATCCAGGCGCAGATTCTGCACCTGCTCTCGCAGCTGCAGGAACGGGTGGGTGTCGCGATCCTGCTGATCACGCACGATATGGGCGTTGTCGCCCAGGTGGCGCACCGGGTGACGGTGATGTACGCCGGTCGCGCCGTGGAGCAGGGGAGCGTGGAGCAGATCTTCCGCGAACCCCGGCACCCGTACACGCGGGGGCTGCTCAACAGTCTCCCGGGGAACCCCAAGTACCGCGGCGCCCGGCGGCTGGAGGCGATTCCCGGCACGGTGCCGGACCTCCGCACGCTCGGTTCGGGCTGTCCATTCGTGAACCGCTGCCCGCACCCCGGTGACGAGTGCGCGACGCAGTTTCCGGAGGCCGTGTCCTCCGGTGGCGATCACATGGCGTGGTGCTGGTACCCCGACAGCGGCGTCATCGGGCAGCCGGACGCCGATTCTCAGGCAACACAGGAGGCTGGTCGTGGCTGAGCGCACCAACGACGCGATCCTCACCGTGGAGGACCTCAAGACGTACTTCACCGTCGGAGATTCCGTGGTAAAGGCGGTGGACGGGGTCTCCTTCACCATCAAAAAGGGCGAAATTCTCGGCGTGGTGGGCGAGTCCGGATGCGGCAAGTCGACCCTCGGACGGACGGTCCTGCGCCTCGAGAACAAGGCGGAGGGAACGGTTCGTTTCGACGATATCGACCCCTTTGCAATCAGCGGCGCGGAGCTCAAGAGCTTCCGGCGGCGCACGGCGATGGTCTTTCAGGATCCCTCGGCGAGTCTCAATCCGCGCAAGCGGGTGGATCAGCTCCTGAGTCAGGCGCTGCGGGTGCACGGCATCGGCGACCGTGAGGAGTGGAAGCGAAAGGTTTCCGCGATTCTCTCGGAGACCGGGATCTCGCCGGAGTACCGCAACCGGTATCCGCACCAGTTCTCCGGCGGCCAGAAGCAGCGGATCGGCGTGGCGCGGTCGCTCATGCTCGACCCGGAGCTGATCGTGCTGGACGAGGCGGTCAGCGCCCTGGACGTGAGTATCCAGGCGCAGATCATCAACCTCCTGCTGGACCTCAAAGAGAAGCGCGACCTCACCTATCTGTTCATCAGCCACGATCTCTCGGTGGTGGAGTTTGTCAGCGACCGGATCATGGTCATGTACCTGGGGCGGGTGGTGGAGGAGGCTCCCAAGCGGACGATCATGGACAAGCCGCTGCACCCCTATACCCAGGCGCTCATGGCGGCGTTTCCGTCGACGAACCTGTCACACCGGGGTAGCGGTGTAAAGGCGGTGGAGGGCGACGTGCCGTCCCCGATCAACCCGCCCCCGGGGTGTCACTTTGCGCCGCGGTGTCCGTTTGCCACCGCCAAGTGCCACGCGCAGTATCCGCCGATGGTGCAGCGCGACGACGGTCACCGGGTGGCGTGCTGGCTCCACACCGAGGAAGGAACCGGCGAGAGCTGACCGTGCGGCGGGGGCCCCACCGCGCGGGGCTCGCGCCTGCGCGGCAGCCGCGGCTGCCGGGCGGCCCGAAACTAATCCTGTGCGTCCTCGTCCTCACGACGTTCGTGCCCCGGCATCGGGGAGCCGCCGGCGCCCTCTACCGCCGCCGAACGGGCCGCGTTCCGGCCGGCTCGTTTGGCGTCGTACAGCGCACGGTCGGCGGCGGCGAGCAGGCCTTCCGGGTGACGGGCGGCGTGTCCGTCCTGTTCCGGCACCAGTGCAGAAACCCCCAGACTGACGGTCACGAAGCGGGCCGGGCTCGTGGGGTGCGGAATCCGCCGCTCCACCACTGCGATCCGAATCCGTTCCGCGAGGTGGTAGGCACCGCGCGCCTCCGTGTTCGGCAGCAGAAGGACGAACTCCTCTCCGCCGTAGCGGGCGGCGAAATCCGGTGCCCGCTGGGCGTGCGCCTTCAACACCGCTGCCACGGCGATCAGTACCTCGTCACCGGCCTGGTGGCCGAGGTTGTCGTTGAACTGCTTGAAATGGTCGATGTCCACCATGATCGCCGCGAGAGGTGCGGCGGCCCGGACGTGACGCATCCACTCCTCCTGGAGGCGGTGGTCCAGTGTGCGGCGGTTGTACAGCCCCGTGAGTCCGTCGCGCTGCGCCTGCTCGCGCAGATTCGCCAACGAGATCCGAAAGTCAAACACGCGGACCGATACGGCGATCGAACTCAACAGCGCGAATCCCAGCCACGCCAGCGGCATCATCGAACGGGACACCTGAACGAGTCCCGACACTCGCACCACGTCGAGGATGAGTCCCAGCATCAGGACCGTCATGGCGGCCGCCACGAGCCGGGCTCCGGTGCGTTCGCCACGGATCGCCCGCGTCACGACGACGACTGCCACGCCGATCGATGCGATCAGGACCGAAAGCCATCCGTAGAGGGTGTCCATCCACCAGGTCAACGGGGCGACCATCGAGACCGCGAGCCAACCCCACGACAGGGCCTGCAGCGTCCGCATCGTGCGGCGCCGGGACTCCGCCGGAAACAGGTGGTTGAGGATGCGCAGGTAGAGCGCCGCCAGGGGGTAGATCGCGAATCCGTGCAGTCTGGTGAAAAGCGCGGTGTTCATCCACGGCACCGAACTCAGCACCATTTCGCCCTCGATCAGCAGCACCCGCAGCGCCACAAGCGCGGTGAACGTCGCCAGAGCCACCGACGGGACACCGTGATTGGGGCCCAGACGGATCATGAGGTGGTACCCCGCCACCAGCAGCAGCGCCCCCACGATCAGGCCATCCCACAGAACACGGTTCGCCTTGTTGGCCACCACGTGCTGGAGGGTGCCGATCCGCGCCGGCAGAAGCGTCATCCCGGCGTAGGGGTAGTACCGGGAGTCGATGTGCAGCACCAGTTCCACCCTCCCGTCGGCGTCCGGAACCAGCGGCACGATGACGCCGGCCTCGATCTGTGTCTGCCTCACGCCGTCGCGTCCACCGGGAACCAGCGGCGAAAGCTGTTGCGCAGACACGCCAGATTCCGGGTCGTGTTCCCCGATCGAGAGGAACTGCATACCGTTGACCCACGCTTCGAGGCCGCCGTAGGCCAGCGGAACGCGGACCGCCATGAGCGGGGTGGTGGGGACGTTGTTGATAACCAGTCTGTAGGTGATCGTGCCGGAGACGAATCGGCTCCCGTCGTCGTGGTAGTAGCGACCGTTTTCCGGCGGAACCACGGCGTAGCTCCGCGGCCGGCGGTCCTTCAGTTCCCCGGGGCTGAGCGCCTCGTCGACGTAGACTTCCCAGGTACCGGTAAGGGGCGTGACGCCACGAAGCTCCGCGTCCGGCAGCGTCACCGAGCCATGGTCAACCGGCAGGTGGGGGGCGGGGCCGGCACACGACGCGCCGAGGAATGCCGCGATGATAATCCACAGGTGCCGCAACGGTGACTCCACGCTCCAGCATACTACGGTCAGCGCCGTTTGAGCAAAAACGCCATGAATCGCTACATTAGACGGATGCTGTACGACACCATAGTTGTGGGCGCCGGCCCCCTGGGCGTTGAAATGGGCGCCGTTCTCAAGCGGGCGGGCGTGTCATACCTGCACCTCGAGGCCGGGGCGATCGGAGACGCGATCACGAAGTGGCCGCGCCACACGCGGTTCTTTTCCAGTCCCGAGTGGATTTCGATTGCCGGTATCCCGATGCAGACGCCGGATCAGGGCATTCCCACGGGAGAGGAATACCTGGCATACCTGCGCCACGTCGTGGAAACGCTGGACCTGCGGATCCGTACCTACGAACCGGTGACGGCCGTTTCCGGATCCGCCGGGGACTTCCGGGTCATCACCCGCGACCTCGCCGGGCGGGAACATGAGTACCGCGCTGCAACGATCACGCTTGCCACCGGCGACCTCAACCGTCCCCGGATGCTCGGTGTCCCCGGTGAGGACCTGCCTCATGTGACCCACATGTGGCGCGACCCCCACCGGTATTTTCGGCGGGATCTGCTCATCGTCGGGGGCCGAAACTCCGCACTGGAGGCGGCGGTTCGCTGCTGGCGCGCCGGTGCCCGCGTGACGCTCAGCTACCGCCGGGCGACGATCGACGAGTCCAGGACGATCTCCCGTCTGCACCTGGAGGCGCGACTGCTCATCGAGAAGGGGCGCATTCGGTTTCTGCCCGAGAGCCAACCACGGGAGTTTCGTCCCGGGGTCACGGTTATGGCGGACGGCACCGAGGTGCCCACCGATTTCGCGTATCTGGCGACGGGGTTCGAGATGGACTACACACTCTACGATCAGCTCGGCGTCGGCCGCGAGGGACCGGAGGAACGCCCAATGGTTAACCCGGAAACGATGGAGAGCAACGTTCCCGGTGTGTACATCGTGGGTACCGCCGCGGGGGGAAACCAGGACCAGTTCTCGGTGTTTACTACGACCAGCCACCCGCACTGTCTTCGCGTCGCCCGGGCGATTGCGCCGGATCGGAAGGTGGACCCGGCGTGGGTCGGGAATCTCGCCGGCCGCGACTATCCGCTCTCCGGCGACGACATCGAGTAGACGCGGGAGCGTGGACCCCGGGACTACTCCGGTCGCGGTGGACGTCGGTCGTCCTTGCGTCGGCTTCGAATGCGTTTTGCGGTGAGGCGACGTTCCCGGGCGGCGCGGCCGGGACGGGTGGGTTTGCGTGGCCGACGACGCACGCGTGCGTCGTCGATGAGCGCCACGGCCCGGGCCACGGCACGCTCGCGGTTGTCGTGCTGGCTCCGGGTTTCGGAGGAGCGGATCAGCAGGTCGCCGGCGTCTGTGACCCGGTGTCCCAGGCGTCGACGCACGCGGTCTGTGGTGGCGCCATCCAATCCCAGTCGGTCGAGGGGCACACGAAGGATCACCTGCGTGCTGGATGTGTTTACGTGCTGGCCGCCGGGGCCTCCGGAGCGCGTAAACTCCACGGACGCGGCGCGGACCACAGCCTCCGCCAGTTCGTCGCGGGTCATCCCGGTCCCCGCATCGTCAGCATACGGACCGTGCCCTGAAGCTCCTGGATCTGTTTGCGCTGCTGCGCCATCACCTGCAGAAACTCCTCGGCGTCGGATTCGGAGATCGCGCCGTCGGACGGCGCGGTCTGTTGCGCGTTCGCCTGGTCGTACTGCAGTTCGATGCGGGTCAGTGCGTACGAGTCCTCGTACATGTTGGTATCGAGCGCCAGCGTCGGAAACTCCGGTGACTGCACGATCTTCTGTGCCAGCCGATCGATCTGCGCGGCGAAGAGACCGCCGGGTTCGGCGAGCACCGGCGGCGAAGTCGTCCGGTACGTCGACGCCAGCCCATCGTGGAACGCGACGGCGCCCAGGTTCTGCAGATAGATGTCCACGTTCTTCGAAACCAGTTCGCGCAGGCTCTCGGCGATGTTCAGGTCGTCGACGCTGCGGACGTGATTGAGGACAAGGCTTGGCTGCAGCAGGTTCACGAAGCGTCGCGCTTTGGCGGCCTGCTCGGTGTTGACCTCCGCCATGCCGTCGATCAGGTCGGTCATCCGGGTGGGCTTGCCCGGGATCCGCTCCCGCACCCGCTTGCGGAGGTAGGCGGTGATCTCCTTGTCCTTGGCGAATGCGCGCTGCAGAAACCGGTAGGCGGCGTTCTTGAGAAAGCTGTAGGCGTTGAGGATCGATCCGACGTGCGGCGAGCTCACCACCAGTCCCGAGTTGGAGACCAGGAAGAAATCGACAACGTTATTGGACGCTCCGGACCCCAGATCGAGGAGGACGTAGTCGGCGTCGAGGTTTTCCACGTGTTTCAGCAGGCTCTTTTTCTGTGCAAAGGTGAGATTGGGCATGCCCGCCACCAGAACATCGCCGGGAACGAAAAACACGTTGTCGTACGGCGTCGGACTCACCAGTGTCTCGAACGCGAGACTCCGGTCGGAGAAATAGTTGCCCAGCCCGGGGTTTCGGTTCTTGATCGCGAGCGTCGAATGCAGATTGGATCCCCCGAGATCGAGATCGATCATGACGACGCGGTAGCCGAGCTGTCCGAGCCGCAGACCAAGGGCAGCGGTGATCTCCGTCTTTCCGACGCCGCCCTTTCCGCCCGCCACGGGGATAATTTTGCTGTGTCGTCGCTGGGTGATTACCATAGCTACCAGAAGGATAGACGGAATTCGACATGTTGCAAAGGATTGATACCGATCGAAAAATGACGCTGGTACAAATGCCTGATATACTTGGCGGAGTACTGTGACTGATCCAACGGCGAACCGACCAGGTGGACGAGTCTTCCGGATCGACCGCGAGTGCTACGTGATCTACGTGGGCTCCGACGATCACCACGTCCGTCCCTTCCTGCGCATCGGCACATCCCCGGATCTCCCCGACCGCATCCGGCCCTACATCGGAACCGTGGTGGTGACCGACCGCGTGACCGGAAACCCGCTGGCCGAGGCCGACACCGTCGGTGGAGCGGGACCCAGGCGCCCGGAGTACACCGGATCGCCGGAACTCGTCCACGCGTTCACGCCCCTCACCGGCATCCGGCGGGTGACGGAGCGTCCCATTTCGGCACAGCGACAGACCCGGGCCGAGGGTGCCTTTGTCGAGTTCCTGACCGACGGCAATATGCGCCTGACCGTCAACGGTCACGTGATATACGATCTCGACGAACACGAGCAGCGCGACCACCACGACGCGTACCGAATCGACCGTGCCGCGGAGATCGCGCGGGAACCGGCGGCGCGGTATCTCGACGGTGCGTTTGCACCTGGAGGATTTCTCCTCGGCGGCGACGGGTCGGTGTTTCTGTTCCTCGAGGGAGTCCTGACCGCCACCGCGCTACGCGACGGCGCGATTGCCGGGCTCGCGCGACGGCTGGTGGATCCCGGGACCCTGCTGCGGATCGCCGGGCCCGCCGAGCCCACGGAGTTCCTGCGGTGGGCCAAATGGTCCGTGCGCCGGCATCTCGCGGGGACGAGTTCCTCGCGCGTGGAAGTTGTCGCCCCCGACGACGGTCCAACCCCGGACCGCGTCCGCCACCTGTTGGACGTTCTGCGAGCCGCCGGGCTGCCCCTCGATGTGGCGGACGCGGCGGGGATCGAGAACGCCTCGGTGGCGCCGTCGGGAGCAGCTCTGGTGTTGCGTTCCGCGGGGAGTGGCGAGTGGACGGAGCCGGCGTTGGGCGACTTTTTCGGGGGGGCGTGGAATCACGTCGCGCCGCCGCTGGTCCCCGGGATTCCGTACCGCGTGTTCCCCCGCGCCGAGGATCGGGGTGATCCCTCCGTCTTTGGTGAAGAGCCCGCGGTATCGGTGAACGGGGACGATCCCGTGGCCCGCCTGATGACGCGTCTGGCGACGTGGAACCGTGGTGAGATCGACGGTGATGCGTCCACGGTGCGGACGTTTTCCCGGGAGGTCGCCGAGCTGCTCGCGGTGTGTCCCGCACCGGTGGTTGCCGACGTGTTCCCCGAGGGTTCCGGCTACACTGTCCGGTTTCTGGTGCAGCACGGCTTTACGCCGCGCACGGCGCGGGAAAACCGGCGGGCCGTGGAACGGATCGACCGGGTGCTCTCGGACGAGCCCGTGGGTGAGACGTTCCGGGAGGAACGTCGCCGGCTGATGGCGTTTCTGGACGAACTTCTTGCCCAGCGCCGTGCGACCACCAAACCGCCGGTGGAGGATGTCGCCGCGGTCGGTGGTCGTGGAACGACCGGCACGCCGTCAACGACCGCCGGGGCCGACACAGGCTCGGCCGACACAGGGACGGCGGAGCCGGGAGTCGCCGACACAGGCTCGGCGGCGGCCGCACGCGGTTCCGCCACACAGAGCGTTGCAGATCCCGTCGCTCCGGCGGCGGCGTCCACCGCGACCGATGGCGTCGGCACCTCCGCCCGCACCGGCGATCCGACCGGCTCGCGGGGCGCGGCACCTGCGGCGGGCGCGTCCCGCGGTCGGCGCCGCGGCGCGTACGTCGTGGTCGCCGCGGTCCTCGTCGCAGGGGCCGTGGTGCTTGTGCTGCTCGGTCGCGGTGACGGAGGCGCGTTGCCCCCCGTCGGCACCGGGGATCCCGCCGGTATCACGCGACCGGCGGAGCCCGCAGGCGACGGCGTGGTACAGCGCGGGGACCCGGCGGAGGCAGAGACGCCGGGAGCCGCCGACACACCCACCAACACCGCAGACACGGCTGCCCCCGCAGAGACCACCGCCCCCGCAGAGACCGCAGACACGGCCCCTGCCGACGCGGAGTCCGCGGCGCACCGCAGCACGTCCGGCGCGCCCACGGCATCATCGTCCGCCGGTACCTCGCCCGACGCCTCAACCGCCGATGCCGCCGCGGAGACCGCCACAGCAGACGCCGCCATCGACGCAACCGCCGACTCCGCCGCCAGCAGCACCACTACCAGCACCACTACCAGCACCACCACCACCACCGAGACGTTCCAGCCGACGGGTTCCGTTCCCGGACGCGACGCGCCGCTGCAGGTGACGGCAGTCGACGTGCTGCGACTCGTGAACCGGATTGCCACCGACAACGGGTACGCTACCGTGGGATCGTTCACCCGGGAGAGCCGGGACCCCGACTGGATTTTCCCGGGGAACCGGCTTCGTCTGCCGGATGACCGTGTGTACGAAGTTCGACGTGGTGATACAATGTGGGAAATTGCTGACCGTTTCATTCGGGAATCAGCGCAGACACAACATACAGCGCTCATCGATATGGAGCAGCGTATAGAACAGGGAGAACGTCCTGCGGCGGACCTTGAGCGGCTGCTGCGGGATGCATATCTTGAAAGTACGAGGAGGCGGATTCGGCAACTGATGCAGGAGTTGGGCATCTCCAATCCATGAACTGATGGGATCAGGTGTCCAAAGCGGAAATGAAACGTAGGTCGAAGTATAATTGGTCAAGGAACCACTACAGACGAGACTAGGGGGGTATTATGTCTGACATGTCACGCAGCCCAAACGTATTTCATCCCGAGCGCCCTTCGGCAGTCGGGTCCCGGAACAGCCTCGCGCAGGACGGTCGCGATCAGAAGCATGAGTACGATCAGCTCATCTCTGAAGAAGCAGACAAGATTCTGCAGACGATCCAGACGAAGCTTCCGGAGGAGGTGCTCCAGCGCCTCGACGTGATGGGCGGGTTGAAGGAGAAACTGTACAACTACTTCAACCAGAACTATCAGAACATGTTCAACCGGTACATCACCACCACAGAAGACGAGATGGTGAAAAAGATCCGGAACTTCATCGACAAGGAAGAGAACAAGGCGCTCGCCCGGTACACTCCGAAAGAGATCGCCGAGATGCTCGACCAGATCGCCGGTGCAGACAAGTTCAACACCGGTGAGATCGAAAAGTCGATCGTGAACATGTACGGTCACCTTCAGGGCCACATCCAGCGCGGCATGAACGACCTGGAGAACGAGACCAACTCGCTGCTTCGTCAGAAGACCGACGTCGGCGCGTTCATTCGCGGCGAGAACGCCTACTCGGTGGTCAAGTGTGCGTTCAAGGACAACTCCTCCAAACCCAAAACCGTCACCGACGTCAAACTGTCGGTCAACATCCTCGACAGCGAACTGATCAGCCCGATCTTCCAGTACCAGGCCACCGTCGAGTACCTGATCAAGGACCAGATCGCCCGCACGATCACCAACCTGATCGACCAGGAAGTGGAAAAGTACCAGGACGAACTGATCGACGAGGGTAAGGAGGAGCTCGGCGACACCGAGATCATCTTCGAGAAGATGAAGCGCGTCACCAACTTCACCGACGACGATGTGGATGATGAGACCTCCAAGCGCTATACGTTCCTGGCGAAAGACCTCATGGAGAAGATCGAAGGGCTCCGGGCGGAGATCGATCCCACCCAGTTTGACCCGCTGAACATTCGTGAGAACCTCAAGAAGATCATCGACATGGAGAACATCCGCAACCGTGGATTCAACACGGCGGTCAACTCCCTGACCTCAATCCTGGACACCTCCAAGATGGGGTATCAGTACGTCGAGAACCTGAAGAACGCCCGTGAACTCATCGTCCGTGAGTACGAGGATACCGAGCATCAGAACCTGCCCGACGAACGCTACCAGATGCGTCTGAAGTATTTCGACGCCGAGCAGCTCAAGAAGGAACAGGACGCCTACGACGAGCAGCTCGAGGCGTTCCGCCGGGAAATCCAGCGCCTGTACGACACGGTCGAGGCGGTGTATGCCACCGGAAAGTCGAACTTCCGCGTGGACGACTACGAGGACCTCGCCGCCAAGTTCCAGAAAAAGGCGCGCAAGCGGCGGGAGGCGATCAGTTTTGAGGAGTCCGGCGATCCGCTGGTTCAGGAAATGAAGCGTACCTGGAACGAGATCACGCGGTTCAAGGCGGATTCCACGGACGTGGAGAAGCTCAACCAGACCTACCTCCACGAGAAGACGCTGTTCCGCAAGATGCTCAACGCGATCAGAGACCGCATCACCCAGGTCTACGGCTTCCAGAACCCGAAGGAACGCGTCGTCCTCGATCAGCGCGTGCGCTTTCTCAAGTCGCAGTTCGAGGATTTCGAGTACCTCATCAACCCGTACCACATCCAGTCCGGACTGCTTCTCGACGTGGACATCACCAGCATCAAGCGCAAGAAGTACACACTCAACAGCATGGCAAACGTGCTCAACGAGTTCCTCCACGGCGTGTCCAAGGGCTTCCAGGACGCGGCGTTTGCAGCCTTCAAGCGACGCCGTTCCACGGTCCGCGAGGACATCGGCATGAACTTCGAGACGACCTACGACGACGGCGTGGCGGCGGCGGATCCGGCGGCCAGCACCAGCTCGGAGTACTCCAGTGGCAGCAGCGCCGCCCACTCGGCTTCCGTAAAGGGCCAGGCGGATGTATCCCCCAAACAGGGAAACATTGACGACGACGAGCTGCAGGAACTCTGAGGTATGGTCAACCTCGACATTCTGTCCCGCAAGAGCGGCTTCAACGCCGCTCTGCGGCACTTCAAACGGGTCAGCGGGTTCATCGGCCCCGTCTCCAAGGGGGCGAACCTCGCTGACCTGATCGCCGAGGCGGTGGAGTCCGGACAGATGGAGCGCGCGCAGATGGCACCCGCCGTCAGCGCGCTCCTGGTCGACAAGTTCGGCTACCGGTACCGGTCGGCAAACGCAACGCGAACGATCGAGGACGCCGGTGTGATCGTGTCTCGTCTGGCGGAATGGTCGGCGATCCAGATCGTGATCACCTACGAGCACCCGCAGGCGGGGCTCTTTGTCATCAATCCCAAGGTGGAATCCTCGTGGGAGGGAGCGCTCCCCGTGCTCCGTGACGAACTCGTGGTGGTCTACGTGAACGGACTGACCGACTCGGTGTCGGACGCCAGCCTGGAGCAGGCGCTCACCGACGTCTACCGTCTCCTGGACGGCGAGGACGTGAAAACGCGGAAGGCCTACGTGTCCGATGCGCCGCAACGGCAACCTCGGAAGCCGGCCCCCAAACCGGCGGCGGCACCCGCCGCGGCGCCCGGCGCTACGGCGTCAGGCAAAAAGCGTCGCATGACCCCGCGCTACTCGGTGGTGGTCACCAACGAACTCTTTCACAACGGAAACGTGGAGGCGTGGAAGCGCATCATCGCGAGCTATCGGCAGAAATATCCGACGCTGGATGTCCTGATCTGGTACGACAACGAGCGGATCAACGACATCAACGCCCTGTTCAAATGGGGTAAGGTCAAGCACGGCACGCCCATCCTGGTCAGTGTCGTCGGCGACGACATCAAGGATGTGTCCAAGCTGCAGCGCTACCTGTTCGAGGGCGCCAGTCCCCGTTTCGAGATGTTCCTCAAGGGGGGCATCGACCAGCCGCTCGACCTGTTCTGACCGGAAGGAGCCGACGACATGAGTGACATCGTTCTATTTGGTGATCGGGAACGCAAGCCCGATCAGTCCAGCCTCGACATCGTGGGGAGCCGCGGCGTACGGGCGGTCTCGCTGGCGGAACTCGACGTGCCGGTGTGCCCCGGGTTCGTGGTGCCCAGCGAGGCGCTCGCGTCGTTCCCGGACAACACCACGTCGGCGTGGGCGATCCTGAAGGGCCCGGTAGAGACCGTGGAGACGCGCATGGCGCGGCAGTTTGGCAGCGCGGGGCAGGTGCTCCTGCTGAAGGCCGCCGAGAGCCCGATGCTCAACGTGCGCAGCGCGCTGCCGTCGGTGCACCATATCGGCCTGTGCGAGTCGACCCTGGACGCGTTCGCCGCATCCGCCGGCGAAACGTTCGCCTACCGTGAGTACGGGTTTCTGATCTCCAGCATCCTCAAGCTGGAACTCGCCTCGAGTACCGACGAGGCGCGCAACAAGGCGCTCAAAACGTTCCGCGAGGACCTTATGTCCGCCAAGCGGAAGTCGTCGATCGTCAAGGTGATCGAGCAGCACCGCGAGCTGCTCCCGGCGGAGTTCTTCACGGAACCGTACTTTCAGCTGAGCTACGTGCTGCGGCTCTTCCGGTCGGCGTTTGCCACCAGTCCCACCAGCGAGGACAGCGCGGTCCTCGTTCAGGCGATGGTGTACGGCAATTTCGACGACAACAGCAGTTCCGGCTACGTGTTCTCCCACAACATCATTTCGGGGGCCAACGAGCTCCAGGGCGAGTTCTTTCCCAAGGCGTTCGACGAGACCTCCGGGAAGGGCAAGTCCCTCGACAAGCTCTCCAAGGAGCACTTCTCGGAGCTCTCCACGATCGCCCGGACCCTGGAGGACCATTTCCGCGAGATCCGGTTCGTGCGTTTCACGATCGAGAGCGGCAAGCTGTGGCTGGTTGACCAGTCGTCGGTGCCCAATAAATCGGCGCAGGCTGAGATAAAGACGTTGCTGGACCTCATGCGCAGGGACGTTGTCGATGACCGGTACGTGATCCAGACGATCAAGCCGGGACGGCTCTCGGAGATCCTTCACCCCACACTGGACCGACGGTCCGTGAAGGGGCTCCCGACGATCAAGGGGGGCATCGGCGGATCGGTGGGTGCGGCGATCGGACGCGTATTCTTTTCCACCGATCGGCTCATCGCCGCGTTCCGTGAAGCGCAGATCGACGGGCGCGACACAAACATGATCCTCGCCATGCCGTCGACCTTTGCCGGTGACGTCAAGGGAATCGAAGTGGCGCAGGGCGTGCTCTCCTCCGAGGGCGGCTACGCCTCCCACGCACCGGTGGTCGCCCGGAGCCTCGGCAAGGTAGCTATGGTCCGGTCGGACATCAAGTTTCGGTCCAAGTCGATGGTGATCGACGGCAACGAGATCAAGGAAGGCGACTACATCACCCTGGAGGTCCCGTACTACGAGGATCCCACGATCTTCGTGGGGCAGGGTGATCTCACCAAACCCACTCCGGAGGACAGCGGCCTGTTGGACCTGCTGGAGGTGATCCAGCCGCACCTCACGGGAATGGACGTCCACGCCAACGCCGACCAGCCCCGCGACGCGGAGCTCGCCCGGCGCTTCGGTGCCCGTGGTATCGGCCTGTGCCGCACCGAGCACATGTTCTTTGACGAGTCGCGGATCAACCGCTTCCGCTATCTGATCCTGGCGGACTCCGAGGAGCTCCGCGCCAAGATGCTGGAGGATCTGCGCAGCGACCAGACCGAAGACTTTTACGGCCTGTTCAAGATCATGGAGGGGCTGCCGGTCACGATTCGCCTGCTTGACGCGCCGCTCCACGAGTTTCTCCCTCAGACCAAGGAGACGATGCAGGCGTTTGTCAAACAGGCGCAGGCGGACAAGACGGGGTTTACCAAATCGGCGATCGAGGGCCGGGCCCGACTCCTGCAGGAGTTCAACCCGATGCTCGGGCACCGCGGTGTGCGTATCGCGATCTCCTACCCGGAGATCTACCGCATGCAGCTGCGGGCGATCTTTGACGCCGCCTACCGCCTCAAAAAGGAAGGCGTCGAGGCGCGGCCGGAGATCATGATTCCGCTGGTGATGACGCCCAACGAGCTCAAGGTGATCCGGAACGGCAAACGGATCGAGGGCAAGCACATTCTCGGTATCCGCGACATCGAGGAGGAAGTCCGCACCGGGTACGGGCTGGATCCGATCGAGTACCGGGTCGGGACGATGATCGAGCTGCCGGCGGCGGCGCTGAACGGCGGAGAGATCGCGCGGTACGCGGACTTTTTCTCCTTCGGTACCAATGACCTGACGCAGACGACCTACGGGATCTCGCGGGACGACTTCAACAACTTCTTCTCCGATTACAACGAGTTCGACCTGTTGCCGAGCAATCCGTTCAAGGTGCTGCAGCAGCAGGTTCGCGACCTGATCCAGACCGCCTCGGTGCGCGGACGCATGGTGCGGCCCGATCTCACGCTGGGGCTGTGTGGTGAACACGGCGCGGAGCCGGAGAACGTTACGTTTTTCCGGGAGGTGGGACTGACCTACACGTCGGTGTCACCGTACGGGATTCCGATCGCGAAACTCGCGATCGCACAGATGAATCTGAAGGAGGCCGGGGCGTAGGCCCCGGTCCGTCTCCGTTCAGCCCTCGTCCAGAACCTCGCAGAGCGCCGCGAACGATTCCAGCAGGTAGTACTTGATGAGCGTCTCGGCTGTATAGCGTGACCGCGGGTACGTGGCGAGGACGAGCATGAGTGCCCGTTCCGCCATGGATCGGGAGGAGGGTGACGTCCCCGGTGCCCCGTACTCCTCGAACAGACGAACCTTGATCGCCACGTCAAGCGCCTCGGCGCCCTGCACGTACAGCCGGTACGCCTTGCGCTCGTCTCCCGTGGGGACGTGGTGGTCCTGGGGTTTGATGAGCATGTTCTCGTAGAACGCCGCCGCAAAACGGTGCACCATGGCGACCTGCCCGTGCTGGGTTCTGCTTCCCGGCCAGTTCTGCAGGTCCCGGAGGCTCTCCACAACCGCCTTCACGCGACGGAGTGTGTTGCGGTACCGGTAGCGGAGGCTGCCCTCCATCCTGAGGTGGATGTTGTCCAGGCCGTAGGAGTAGTACGCGTAGAGCTGATCGAGGAGCAGGTCGAACTCCGCTGCCAGGCGCATCTGCAGCGCCACACTGTAGTCACCGTAGACGCCCGGTTCGGGGGCATCGTCTTCCGGTGGCGTGGCATCGGCGGTTGCGGTGGAGACGCCGCCGACGTCGATCGGTCCGGCGCGGAGATAGTCCGTGGCGGCCTCGTACGCCTGCGTCAGTTCGACGGTTTTTCGGTGCGACCACTCGCTCCGGTCGAGGTTTCGGTCGGGATGGTAGACCTTCAGCAACCGGCGAAAGGACACACTGACATCTTCGAGGGTCGCACCGGTCGGAAGCTCCAGAATCCGGAAAGCCGCCGCAATGTCCATTGCCGTCCATGATACGGCAGGATCCTGAGTTGAACAATGCTTTGAAAAGCGGCCACGGCCACGGTACCATTAGGGCAGACGCCCAAAAGGAGGACGCATGGCGACCGCGAAAGAATTATTCCCGGCCTATCAGAGTGGAGAGCTCCCGCAGAAGAACGGGTACATCATCAGTACGTTTTACCACGCGTCGTCGACGTATACGAAGTACGAACTGATCTCCTTCGATAACGTCAAGGATATCTACATGGCCGACGAGGGGCTCACCTTCCAGGCGGAAGGACGGAAGATCTACGTGCTGGTTGAGCCGGCAGGGTGGCCGGACAGCCACACCGAGCCTGCCTATCGCCCCGATGCGGAGCGTATCCCGTACCGCTACAAGGAACTCATCACCCACACCACGAAGCGGCAGGACCGCGTCTACGTGGGGCGCGAACCGGTGGTGAGCTACGCAAACTTCACGGTGCTCAAGCCGATCGGGCAGGACGTGTCATACGTGTTCTATCCCGGCCCCGACGTACGAAAAAACATGATGGAGTACTTCCGCCTGTCGCTTTGGAAGCAGGCGCGGGTCCCGCAGAGCGACGCCCGCGAAGTGGTGAAGATCAGCGACGAGGTGTTCGAGAAGATCGTGCTCTCCGGTACGGAGTTCCGCTGAGGCGTCGACGGACGGGGTTGGTCTACGAGGCCTCAGCGTCGGCGTCGGCACGATCCTCGGCGGGCATTTCGTTGAGGGAACGCTTGAGCAGCCACGCCCCCACGAGGAAGGCAAGTAGGAACCCCGCCGGTTGCGCCGCAAACACGCCGGCGATACCGAACAGTCGCGGGAGGATCAGGATCATCGGGATGAGAAACACGCCCTGCTGTCCCGCCGCCAGGAGGAGGGCGGAGCGGCCGTCTCCGAGCGCCTGGAACACCCCGCCGAACATGATGCTCAGACTCACCGGAATCAGGGATACGCTCACAATCCGCAGGGCAACGGTGCCCATCCGCACCACCTCGGCGTCCTGGGGCACGAAGAGGCGCATGATTCCGGTAGCGAACACGAACCCCACCAGCCCGGCACCGGCACCGATGCCCACAGCGGTCACGAAGACGATTCGGAGCGTCCGCCGCACACGGCCGTAGCGCCGCGCTCCGAAATTGTAGCCCGCCAATGGCTGCAGGCCCTGCGCGAGCCCGATCAGCGTCATGAGGACCAGCAGGAACAGCCGAAATGTCACGCTGATCGTGGCGATCGCCGGGTCGCCCCAGACCGCCGCGGCGTTGTTCAGGATACCGAACGAGAGACTTCCGAGGACCTGCCGCACCAGTGTCGGAAACCCGAGTTCCATAACCTCACGGAAGACCCATGGCCGGAGTCTGACGTTGCGAGGTGAGAGCGGCTGAATCACGCCCTTCCGTCGGGCGTAGTAGCTCACCAGCCACAGCGCGGACACCGCCTGCGAAACGATGGTGGCCACGGCTGCTCCGGTTACGCCCATGTCGAAGACGAAGATGAAGATCGGATCCAGGATGATGTTCAGCGCGGCGCCCAGAATCTGCCCCACGCTGCTGTGTATAGCGGCTCCCTCCGACCGCAGGATGTTGTTGGTGGTCATGTTCACCATCTGGAACACCGAGCCACCGACGATGATCCGGCCGTACATGGACGCCGCGTCGAGGGGATCGACGGTGTGGCGCCGAAGAAGCGCAGTACCGGCGCGATGAACGCCGCTCCGACCACCGAGAACAGCAGCCCGATCCCCACGGTGGAGTAGAGCGCTGTGGCGGCAACCTGCGCCGCGCCGTCGCGGTCCCGGGCGCCCAGGCGACGGCTGATCACACTCGCGGCTCCCATGCCGAAGGTGAGACCGACCGCGCCGATGAGCTGAAAAATGGGAAACACGATCCCCGTGGCGGCCACCGCGGTCGTATCCCGCAGCAGGCTGACGAAAAACGTGTCGACGATGTTGTAGATCGCGATAACGACCATGCCGGCGACCGCCGGCGCCGACAGCCGGAACAGCGTACCGGCGATCGGGCCGTTGGCGAGCATGTCCATGCGCTGTTGCGCGCCTGACTGCGGAGAATCCATAGGGGCAGTACTCAATCAGAGATCGCCGGCGCCTACAAGTACTCCGAGATCGTGAGCATCTGTCCGATGAGTGCCTCGTCCTCCCCGAAGGGAGCGGCACACTGTACTCCCAGCGGCAGGCCCGTCGGTCCCGAGCCGTGGGGAAGCGCCGATACGGACACGCTCACCGTGGGGAGCCCGGCGTACGTCCATGGGAGGTTCATGATCGGGTTCCCGGTGGAGTCGATCCCCTTCGGAGCCTCTCCCACCGTAGCCGGTGCCATCCAGAGTCGGGCACCGTGACGTCGCAATGCGTGTTCCAGCCGCTCCCGCAGCGCCAGGCGTCCGTCGCGCGCGCGGTGCCTGAGGTCGTCGCTGACCGCCTCGCCGCGGGCGACAAGCTCCCGGGATCGCTCGTGGTACCGTTCGCCCCAGGTGGGCAGCCAGAAGGCGTGGACTTCGGCGAAGTCACGGGCGATCATCGCCTGGTGCAGGTCGTTGATCTCGGCGATGTCGCCGAACACGGCGATCCGCTGCACGTCCACGCCGAGACCGGTGAGGCGCTCGATCATCGCCTCCAGTCCCGCGCGGCCGGCGTCGTCTGCCTGCTCGAGGTACGCGTCGTCGGGCACCAGCACGGGGCCGATCGTGTGCCGCAGGTCCGCGTGGGCCGGAGCGGCGCTCACGCCGGCAACGGGCGGAATATGGTCGTGGGGCATGCCGCGCCAGTTGTCGACGATCACGGGGGCGACAGCGGCGATCGTGGCGACGTCGGCGGCGATCGGCCCCACATGGTCCGCGTCGGGAGAAAAGGGGATCACGCCGGCGGTGGAGACACGGCCGTAGCTCGGCTTGTATCCCGCCACACCGCAGAAACTGGCGGGCCGGGTGATCGAGCCGATCGTCTGCGTGCCGAGCGCCAGGTGGCACATGCCGGCGGCAACGGCGGCGGCGGAGCCGCTGGACGAACCACCCGGGGTGTGGCGGGTGTTCTGCGGGTTCCGCGTCGGACCGGGGGCAAAGTAGGCGAACTCCGTGGACACCGTCTTACCGAGGACCAGGGCCCCCGCCGTCCGGAGCGCATGCACCACCGGCGCCTCGCCCGGTTCCTCCGGCGGCAGGCCCGGTGCTCCCGGCTCCTGGAACGCCTCCGCCGGCAGCTGTGATCCGCCCCGCACGGGGAACCCGTGGGTGTGAAACAGGTCCTTCACGCCAACCATCGCGCCGAAGAGCGGCGGACGATCGGCGGGGTCGGGCCAGCGCGCCTCGAGGGCGCTGGCCTCCTCAAGCAGGCGCGTCCGGCGCGCCGCGGTGGTTTCGTCGGGGAGCAGGGCGTGCACCTGCTTCTCGTGTCCCGCGACGCGGTCGAGGAGGCACGTAACCTCCTCTTCGAGGTCGGTGTGTCCCGCCGCGAGACGGTCCCGCATTGCGGCGAAGGACTGCGGTGAGACGTGTTCGCCCATTACACAACCCCCTGTTGGTGCATCGCGTGGATCTGGTCGTCATCGAATCCCAGCGCGGCGAGGACATCGTCGGTATGTTCGCCCAGTTCCGGGATCGGAGGCCGCTCGGTGCCGTCTTCCATCTCGCTGAGCTTGATGGGGTTTCCTGCCACCTTGACGGTGCCGGCGATGCGGTCGACGACGGTGGCGACCATGTTCCGAGCCTGCACCTGGCGGCTCTGCATCATCTGTTCGATGTTGTTGATGCGGCTGTGGGGAATTCCGGCCTCCGAGAACAGCGAGGACCACTCTCCGACCGTGCGCTGGGCAAACAGTGGCTCCAGTATCGCGTTGAGCGCTTCGAGATTCGCCGTGCGCTGCGGGTTGGTGGCGAACCGACCATCGGCGGCGAGGTCGTTGCGGTTCACCGTCTGGCAGAACGTCTGCCAGAGCGTGTCGTTCCCGATGGCCACTACCAGCCAGTCGTCCTTGGCGCGGTACGCCTGAAACGGGCTGATCGTGGGGTGACGGTTGCCCAGGGGTTCCGGACTCACGCCGTCCACCTGGTAGCGGGCCAGGGCGTTTTCCAGAATCGCTACCTGACAGTCGAGCATGGCGATGTCGACCTTCTGACCACGGCCCGTTTCGTGCCGCTGGTTGAGCGCCGCGAGTACGCCGATCGTCGTGAACAGCGCGGCGGAGATGTCTCCGATCGAACAGCCGACGCGTGTCGGGGCCTGTCCGGGCCATCCGGTCACGCTCATGAGGCCGCCGGTCGCCTGCGCGAGGATGTCGTAGGCGGGTTTACGGCTGTCGGGGCCGGTGTGGCCGTAGCCGGAGGACGCCGCGTAGATCAGACCGGGGTTGATCTCGCGCAGCTCTTCGTAGCCGAGGCCCAGTTTCTCCATGACACCGGGGCGGAAGTTTTCCACCAGGATGTCGTGCTCCGCCACCAGACGCCGCAGGACGTCCTTTCCCTCGTCGGTCTTGAGGTTGAGCGTCATGCTCCGTTTCCCGCGGTTAATACTGATGAAGTACAGGCTCCGTTCGTTCTTGAACGGCCCGAAGTGCCGTGAATCGTCGCCGACGCCGGGCATCTCGACTTTCAGGACATCGGCGCCGAGGTCGGTGAGCAGCATCGTGGCAAACGGTCCGGCGAGTACCCGCGTCAGATCGAGGACGCGGACGCCGGCCAGTGGTTTGTGTGTCGACATATGCCGGTATTGTAGTACGACTCCGGCAAATCCACCACGGCGCGGCGACGCGTCTCAGCAAAAAAAAAGGTTCATCGCAGATTAGCGGGGAATAGTCAGTAGAAGGAAATAGCAAGATGGCGGCCCACCGGGTACTGTTTGAGTCGACCAAGATCCAAACA
>MDTD01190820.1_pt1 | contig 92034 bp, 85 predicted proteins | sample 811221 | NCBI WGS metagenome assembly MDTD01 (sample SAMN05326646, study PRJNA326480) | marine metagenome | isolation source: seawater | place: Pacific Ocean: South West | collected 2011
ACCTCAATCGAGCAGGATGCGATTTTCCTGAAAGGAAAACGATTGTGAGTCCATGGCTGGACGGGTCTGGAGTTGTGGATTTTAGAACTTGAAAAAAGAGCGCACCCATCGCGAGTCTGCAAGAATGCAGGGCGCGTTTGCTTGATGAGATCTTTGAATTTGAGAAATAGGTAACATTTGTCGGATGAGTTCAAGAAAGAACGTCGCCGAATCTGCGAAACTTTGAATCGGAAAGCCACCCATGCGCACTCAAAATACCGGGAAAACCAAAAAACACACCCACCCAAGGTCCAGCTGATGCTCCCCTATTGTTATGCACCCTAAATTCAAGTAATCTTTAACAGATATGGCAACTCCCTCATTTGAGCTCCTCATCAAAAAAGGCACCAGCGTATCGGACGATCAGCTGAGAACGGCCCTCAATCAAATTCACATTGATGGCCGCACCCTATCCAACTTGCTGTCCAAGTCCAACTTCAACACCCCCGAAGACGCCTTGGCGGAGTTTTGCAAATATCTTTCCGTAGACTTCATCAAAGACATTCCGGTCAATGACATCGTGGTCGATTTGGTCCGAGACATTCCCATCAACTACGCCAAGTCCCACGAAATATTGCCCTTTAAAGAAGAGTCCGACCGTTTGATCGTGCTGACTTCCAACCCCATGAACCAAAAAGCCCTCAATGACTTGCGGGTCCGGTTTGGAAAGAAAGTCACTCCCCTGGTCACCACCTCCGTGCGTGTTCAAGACGCCATCAACCGCGTCTATGAAAAAGCCACTTCTGCCTTGGACGGATTGGAAGACATTGAAGGAGAAGAATACGACTTGGACGATCCCGTCATCGATCTTTTGGAGTCCGGAGACGACGACGCCCCCGTGATCAAACTGGTCAACACCCTCCTCTTTCGAGCGGTCAAAGAAAAAGCTTCAGACATTCACGTGGAACCCTATGAAAGAGACATGGTCGTTCGCTTTCGTGTGGATGGGATTCTTTATGACATTTACAAACCTCCCAAAAAACTTCAAAACGCCATCACTTCCAGAATCAAAGTGATGGGCAACCTGAACATCGCTGAAAAACGTCTTCCGCAAGATGGTCGCATTCCCTTAAAACTTGCTGGAAAAGACATCGATGTTCGTCTGAGTTCCGTTCCCACCGCTTTTGGAGAACGCCTGGTGATGCGTCTTCAGGACAGATCCAATGTGATCTTAGAGTTGGAACAGTTGGGATTCTCAAACGACAGTCTTAAAAAATTGGATGACCTGCTCTCTAAAACCTATGGAATTGTGTTGGTCACCGGTCCGACGGGATCTGGTAAATCAACCACCCTTTATGCGTCCTTGAGTAAAATCAATGCTCCCGACATCAATATCATCACGGTGGAAGATCCCGTGGAGCAACGAATTCACGGCATCGGACAGATTCAAGTGAACTCGAAGATCGGCCTCACCTTTGCCGCCGGATTAAGATCCATCCTTCGTCAAGATCCCGATGTCATTATGATTGGTGAGATTCGTGACCTTGAAACCGCAGAAATTGCCATCAACTCTTCGTTGACCGGTCACTTGGTGCTTTCCACCATTCACACCAACGATTCTGCCGGGGTTTTTCCACGTTTGATTGATATGGGGTGTGAACCGTTCTTGATCGCCACTTCTCTTTTGGGAGTGATTGCACAACGACTTGTCCGCGTGCTTTGCCCCCATTGCAAAGAACCCCATGAGCCCACCGACTTGGAACTGCGCTCTTTGGAATTGACCCGAGATGAAGTGCGAAATGCCAAAATTTACCGCGCAGTGGGCTGCGATGAGTGCAATCAAAAAGGCTACATCGGACGAACCATCATTCAAGAGTTGATGATGGTGGACGAAGACATTCGCTCTCTCATCATGCAGCGAAAAGATGGAGCCACGATTAAAAAACTCGCCATTGAAAATGGGATGATTACCTTTCGCCAACATGGAGTTCAAAAAGTTCTTTCCGGAATCACAACCATTGAAGAACTTCTAACCAGCACACAACTGGATGCCTGATGCCCGTCTTTGAATACAAAGGTCTGAACAAACAGGGACGAAACACCAAAGGTGTTGTGGACGCAGACAGCTTGCGAGCGGCGAAAACCAAACTTAAGCGAGACGGCGTATTTGTCACCGACATCAAAGACAAAACAAAAAGCGCCAAAAAAGCCAAAGGCACCGGTGCCGTTCAAACCGGACGGGTCAGCATTGATGACCTTTCCATGATGACCCGGCAGTTGGCCACTTTGATCAAAGCCAACATTCCTCTTGTGGACTCCTTGGCCGCTGTTTCAGAGCAGGTGGAAAACGAAACCTTGGCCACCATCATGGCGGAAATGAGAAACTTTGTGAATGAAGGGGGCGCCTTCTACAAGGGCCTTCTCAAATACCCTAAAATTTTCGACACCATTTATGTGTCCATGGTGGAAGCCGGTGAAATGTCTGGATCTTTGGATGTGATTCTGATCCGTTTGGCTGAATTTAAAGAATCCCAATCGGACATGAACGCTCGAGTGAAATCGGCGCTTTTTTACCCTGTAATGATGCTGGTTGTGACCATTTTAGTTCTTGGCATTCTCTTTGTCTTTGTGATTCCAAAAATCACTGAGGTCTTTGAGTCCACTCCCGAATTGAAAATGCCTTGGTACTCTGAAATCGTCATCGCAATCAGCGGATTTATGGTCAACTACTGGATGGTGATTCTTGGATCCATGGTGGGAATCACGCTTTTGTTTTTAAACTGGAAACGCACACCTGCTGGCCGCGCTCAATGGGATCAGATTTTTCTTCAACTTCCTGTGGTTGGAAAATTAGGACGGATCATCGCTGTTTCTCGCTTTACACGCACCCTCTCCACACTTTTAAATGGTGGTGTTCCCATGTTGACCGCAATGTCCATTGTGCGCAACGTGGTGGACAACGAGACCATTGCCAAAGCCATCGACGTGGCTCGCGAAAACATCTCCGAAGGGGAATCCATTGCGGGGCCTTTAAAAAAATCAGGGCAGTTCCCTCCCATTGTCATTCACATGATCAACATTGGGGAAAAGACTGGTGAGCTTGAGAACATGCTCACTCAAGTGAGTGACGCTTACGACTTTCAGGTGAAAAATGCCGTAGATGGACTCACCTCTTTACTTGCACCTGTTATGATCATCGTTATGGGATGCGTTATTGGAATCATCGTTTTTGCGGTGATGGTCCCTATGTTCGAACTTTCCAGCCTTGGGGGCTAGCGCCTCCTCCTAAAATGATCTGCTGAATTCCCCATCATCAGTGGCTCACGGTCACAATCACCTTGCCTTTTCGACACTATGGTCAGGTTAACAATCTTTCATTTCCGTTTTCATCTTGAGGTCGTTATAATCGGAGCCTTAGGAAATATTGTCGGACCGGCGAATAAAAAGGAGACGAGAAATTATGCTTAAAAAGTGGATGAAAATTACAGGCACCAATAACGAACGCGGTATGACCCTTTTGGAAATTATGGTCGTCTTGATCATTTTAGGTGGTCTTGCAACGGTTCTTATCGGGCAAGTGATGGGTCGTCTCGGCTCTGCCAAAATCAAACAGGCGAAAATTCTTATTGGCGAGTATCAAAAAAACCTGGACATGTATTACACCGACTGCGGTCAATACCCTTCCACTGAAGAAGGTTTGAAAGCCCTTGTTGAAGCCCCAGCTTCTTGCTCCAATTGGGGCCCCACTCCCTATGTGAAAAAAGTGAACAAAGATCCTTGGCAAAATGATTTGGTTTACGAAAGCAACGGAACAACGTTTGTGCTCAAGAGCTTAGGAAAAGATCGCAGAGAAGGTGGATCCGGCGAGTCCCAAGACATCTCTTCTGAAGATTTGTAAATCAGTTTGAGGACCATTGAGGCATTTATTAGAAAAATATAAATTTCAAAAGGTCCAAAACCAAGGTTTCACCTTGATTGAGATTATGATTGTCCTCTCAATCATTGGTTTTGGACTGACCATGGCCATCAGCCGGTTCACAAACCGCTCCGGCGAACTGCGCGCTGTCCTTCGAAAAACCACTGTACTCTCCCGCGAAATTCACACCCGCGCCAAGTTGGGTGGAGTCACTTACCGCATGGTTTTAGACTTGGGCGATGGCGGCCCCAAAGCCACTCAATCCATTTACGTAGAAAAAGGAATCGACGCATCTGTTATCCGCGAAAAAGACGAAGACGCGGAAAAGAATCTTCCGGAAGAAGAAAAAGCCTCTGACGGATTTCATAAAGACTCTGATCTTCTTAAAAACCCCATTCCCATTCCAAGAGATGTGTACATTTCCGAAGTGGAAATCAACCGCGTGGAAAAACCCATCTCTCAAGGGAAGGCCTACATCCACTATATGCCCCAAGGTTTGGTGGAAGAAGCCGCCATTCATATTGTACGCCCCGAGAGCAATCAAAAGTGGACCATTTCCATTCACCCTCTGACAGGACGAGCCGAAGTGCTGACCCCTTCAATGAGATTGGAGGAGATGCAAGACCAATGATAAAGAACACGGGCTTTACTCTTCTTGAAGTGATGATTGCCTTGGCCATTTTGGCCGGCGGGCTTTTGATTTTGAACAACTCATGGACCACCAACTCTTTGCGCCTGCAAAAAGCCAACATCTACAACAACGCGGCCACCTTGCTTCAAAAAAAAATGGTGGAAATGGAAGCCGAATATCACGACAAACCTTTGGAGGAAATTCCGGAAAGTGAATCTGGAGATTTTGGAAGTGAGTTCCCCACCTACCGATGGGAAATGAAAAGTCAAGAACTGGAATTCCCCGATCTGTCTGCAATGATGATTGGAGATGGTCAAGGAAACGAGACCACTCTGACCATGATTCGGCAAATGACCGAGTTGATTTCAAAGTCCGTCAAAGAATTAAAAGTAACCATCTTTGTGAAATCTCACAAAAAAGAAGTTAAGTTTTCTGCGACCACCTACTTTGTCTCTTACAAGGCCCAATTGGGCTTGAGTGGTGGAGGTGGAAATTGAAACAGCGTCAAAGCGGCATGACCCTTGTTGAAGTGATGATCTCCTTGGCCATTTTGTCTTTCATGGCCATTTACACCGGCAATGCCATTCGCAATGCCCTGTCGAGCAAAACTCGCATTCAAAAGAACATTGATCGTCAGTCCACTTTGCGGGATGCCCTCAAAGTGATGGAAAGAGACATCAACTTGGCCTTTCAATTTCGAGATCCCAACGTCACTCTTTACAACAAAGCGGTGGACGAGCGGGAAAATCGGCTGAAAGAAAAAAAGAAAAAGGACGACAAATCTGCACCCAAGGCAAAAGCCGGGAACGGGAACTTTGGCTCCACCAACAATTCCTTTTCAGAGGAAGGACCTGGTCCTGAAAAGTTGGAAAAACGTCCAGTGGAAATTCTCACGCAATTTGTTGGTGAAAAAGACAAGATCTCCTTCTCGAGCTTGAGCAATGTGCGCATGCGTGCAGACGACAAGGTCAGCTCCGTGGCTGAAATTGGATACTTTTTAAAAAACTGCAGGCGGCGAACCTCTCAAGAAAAATCATCCGCCTGCTTGTGGAGACGAGTGGACAATGTTTTGGGAAAAGACATCACCAAAGGAGGCTCGGAAACGGTCCTTCTAGAAAACGTGGAAGAATTTTCTCTAAGATATTTAGGCCCCGGAAAAGAAGATGAGTGGGTGGACACTTGGGCCAGCAACGAAAAAGGGGATGACCTGACCAAAGGAAAATTTCCCTACGCCGTAGAGATCACCTTAGAAATCGCCGATCCCAAAGCGGCGCGCACTTCCAACGGAAAAAAACGCACCTTGCGAATGACTCAAGTTGCCGAAATTCGAAATCCTGGAAACATCGACGCTCCCAAAGAAGGCGACCCCAACACTCAAAACCCTGAAGGTGAAAATGCGCCTTCGGACAATGCGAATGGTGGAGGAGATTTTACACAATGAATCGTCCAGGTTTAAAAAATCAGCGCGGTGTTGCCCTTTTGATGGCTTTGATGGCTTTGACTCTGTTGATTTGGATCTCTGTGGAGTTGAGCTACGACACCAGCGTAGATTATGTAGTGGCCGCCAACGAAGTGAATGAGGTCAAAGCCTACTACGCTGCAAAAGCCGGTGTGGAATTGAGCCTTTTAAGAATCCACCTCTACAAAATGGCCATGGAGAGCTTGGGCGCCCAACTGGGACCTCAAGCAAAAATGCTCGACCTGATTTGGAGCTTCCCTATGATGTGGCCGCCAACGATTCCTGAAGATTCAAAGGCCACCGAAGTGGACCGCAGCATGATCAATGCGGCTGTGGGAGAATCTCTGATGGATGCCCAATACGCCACGTCCATTTTTGCGGAAGGGGGACGCATTGACATCAATGACTTGGGCTCACAGGTCAAAGTCTTAGCCCAGGGAACCAAAGAGCAATTGCTCAAGGTCTTCCGGTCCGAATTGGAGCACAATGAAGACTTCAACAAGAAATATTCCGGTTACAATTTTGAAGAACTCCTCAATAACATTGCCGACTATGTGGATTTCGATACGGAAAGTCGAAATGGAGGCGATGAGCGCAGCCAGTACAAAGATTTGAAACTTTCAGACGATGTGGAAGTTTATCCTCCCAACCGCTCTTTCATCACTTTGGATGAATTGAACATGGTGGCCGGAATGAACGATGATTTTTATAAAATTTTAAAGCCTCGAATCACTGTTTACGGGGTCAAAGGTTTTAACGTCAATCATGCCACCAAAGAAATGTACATGGCTTTAGACCCCACCATGACCGAAGAAGCCGTGGAGGCCGTCGTCAAACGCATCAATGATCCCAACGAAGGCGGTCCTTTTCCAAGCAAAGGTTGCAAGGAAAGTTTTCTGCAGTTTATTTCGGGCTTTGGAGTGGACGTTCGAGCCCTTGAAGAGTCGGCTCTCCCCTTTATCTGTGATGCCGAGGTAAACTTTAGAATTGTCAGTGATGGAGTGGCCATTCGCAGTCGAAAATCCATCACCGCCATCACCTATGACACTGTGAACTTGGTTGGAAAGTACACCGACATGCTTCAAAAGCAGGTCAAAGATTCAGAGGAAACTCCCACGGCTGGTGCCGGGTCCCCCTCGGGCACCGATCAAGGTCGAGGAGACGCCAACGATAGCGACAAAAATCAAATCAAAGCTTCAAAAGATCGTCCTTCAGTAGTCTACTGGTTAGAGAACTGATAGGATTTTATGGATGATTACTCTTGGTATTGATATTGGAAAATCCAGTGTTAAGGTCGCGGAAATCGAAAGCCTTCCGAAAGGTTACGCGTTCAAACGTTTTTTAGAATTCCCTCTTTCCAATGACCCCACCAAAGATAAAAAAATTGAAATCATCGACCACTTAAGAAATCTAGTTGCACAATACCATTCCACACCTGTGCAACTGGTGTTTGCCATTGACCAGGACCAAATCACTCAGCGTTTTATGACCTTCCCTTTTCGGGAGCGCCATAAGATTTTAAAAATCATTCCTTTTGAGCTGGAAGATGATGTCCCCATGACTTTTGCGGACTCCATCTTTGATGCCAAAGTCATTCGCTACAACAAAAAAACGGCAGAAGTCCTGGCTCTTGCAACTTTGAAAGAGAATGTTCAAGACCGGTTGGATTTGATTCGAGATGGAGGCTGTTCGGCAAGTGTCATTTCAGGGCAAGCTTTGGCTCTGTCGAATCTGCTTGAAAAATGGTACCTCCCACCTCCAGAGCAAGGATCCGAAGACACTCCCGACTTGAGTGATCAAGATTCTGAAGAGGTCACTCACATTTTAAAAGAACGCTCTGGAGAAATCCTTTTGGATTTGGGCCACAGTGGATCTCGAGCTTTGTTCTATGACGAGGGCCGCTTGGTTGCCATTCGAAATTTAGACTGGGGCGGACAAAACGTGGCTCAAGCCCTGGCCAGCAAATACAGTTTGAATCCCGTCCAAGCTCGAAAAGAAATGGAAAAAAAGTCTTTCATTCTTCTAGACAAAGAAAAGGCACAAAAAGACCAGATTTTATTTTCGGACACCATCGAAGAAGCCATGAACCCTTTGGTCAACCAATTGCGATTGGCTTTGTTTGAAGTGCAAAGCCAATTTCATCTCAACTGGGTACGGGCCCATGTTCTTGGAGGTCCGGCCCAAATCAAAGGTTTGACTCCTTTTCTGACTCGAAAATTGGAAATCCCCTTCAATCTCTTTCATCATTTTCAATTGATCTCTCATTTGCAATTTGAAGCCGACCCTCGCACAGAAATGATCTCTGGAACCGCTTTGGGTCTTGCTCTTGAAGGATTGAGAAAGCCTCGCAACCCCGCTATCAATTTCCTCAAAGGGGAATTTGCGGTAAAAAGCCAATCTCTCGAGCAGTTCTGGGACAAGTGGGCTTACTCTCTTCAACTTTTGGGCGTGGCCTTTGTGGCCTTCTTCGTTTACGCAAGTCTTCGCGTCAGCTATGTGGACGAAGCCGTCTTTCAAGCGGATTCTGTCTTGAAAGACCAAGCCAAAAATATTGCGAACAAAAGAGGTGCGGAAGCTTCTCCCTCTCGCCTTCGTCGGTTTTTGTCTCAACACAAAAAAGAAGTGAGAGCCTTGGAGCAAGCCCGAAAGCTCATTCATTTGGAAACTCCATTGGATGTGATCAACCGCCTAAGTCAGGAACTTCCCACCAATGTGGGCTTGGAAGTGAAGGATCTTTTTATCGATGAGGATTTTGTTGAGCTTCATGGGGACGTCAACAGCCCCGCGGCTGTCAACCAAGTGCAATTGGCATTGAAGTCTTTGAGCTCCGACAACAAAGTCACCAATGTGCGCGCCAAGGTGGCGCCTTCCCCTGGCCGATCTGGATTTTCATACCGAATTCGAATTCAAAGAATGGGAGAAATTTGATTGGATATCAGCTCACTTAAAGATCAGCTTTCAGATCAATTTAAAGAACTTAAGGATCGCATCCAAGAGAGCTCTCTGTATGTGGAGTTGAAAGAGCGCTTTGATCTTTTGCCGGGTCGGGTTCAAAAGTTGATCGTGATTGGATCCACTCTTCTTGTGGGCTTTTTCTTGTTCTCGATCCCTTACGGAAATCTAAGTGACAGTTGGTTTTACGAAGAACAGTTTGAAGAGAGTCGAGACATGATTCGAGAGCTTCTTAGAGCTTCAAATACCCTTAAAGAAACCTCTCCCCTTCCAACCATGAGCAACGCCGGACAGTTGGAATCTCAAATTCGTCGTGTTCTTGAGGACATGAATTTGGGTCCCGAACAAGTGGGCAATGTTCAAATTGTTCCCAATCCTTCCACACGACTGGCTCCAAAAACTGTGGATCAAGCCGCTGTGTCCGTCCAATTAAAAACTTTGAACTTGAGACAACTCACTGAATTCTCCCACCGCTTGCAAAGTTTAGGTCCCGGCGTGAAGCCCGTTGGAATGCAAATCTCTCGCTCTCGCGGAGAAACACACTTTTTTGATGTGATTGTTAAAGTCTTTCAATTTTCATTGAATGTGGGAGGAGAGAAGTAATGACTCCCCTTCTTCGAAAGCTGTTATTGATTGATCTGTTCAAATATCATAAACTCAAAATGGCTTCGGCTGTTTTGTTTTTTCTTTTGATCTTCGCTTGGATTTTTCCCTTTTCGGATCTTTCGGATTTCGTCACTAATTTTGTCTCCACCCAAACCCGAGGCCAAGTTTTCGTACAGTTTAACAGATTGGATTTTGGATTTCTTCCTACGGTGTCCATCGAAGGAGAAGACATCTTGTTGGATGTGGCCGCCACTCCAACTCTTCAAATTGACCGCTTGCAAATTTGGCCCTCTTTAACCTCCCTCTTGGCACTGAGAAACAATCCCAATCAAATCCCCAATCTTTCCGTACAAGCCACAGGAATTTTTGACGGAGACATCTTTGCGGCTGTGAAAAACGCCAAGGCAAAGCAAGAAGATCTTCAACTGAAGACGGTGGAGATCAATGCAGAGAACGTCAATTTGGGCAAAGTTTCTCCTCTGGCCTCTCTCCCTCTGACAATTCAAGGAAGGGCCAACCTTAAAGGAGAAGTGGTTGTAAACCCAGAAATGCAAGTTCAACCGGAAGGCGACCTTCAGTTGGATGGCAAGCAAGTTAAAATTCCGCCGGGCAATCTTCCCACACAAATGGGCCCCATTTTTCTTCCCGGGTTTTCATGGAAACAGGTTCAATTGAAAACCCGTCTGTCCAATGGCGTGATCTATGTGGAGCAAGCCACCCTGGGAACCTCCACAGACCCTATTTTTCTGCAGGTAAAGGGGCAACTTCGCCTTCCCATTCAAACTCGAGGCGCTCAGCTTCAAAGCTATGACTTGAAAATGGATTTGCAGATCAATTCGAAGACGGCCGAAGAGCTGAAAAGCTTCTTGCTGTTTTTGGAGCGCTTCAAAAGCCCCTCCGCTCCAGGAACCCACCGCTACATGTTTCGCGCCGCTTCAAATAACCCCATGGCAGGAGGCCCAAACCTTCAGCCTTTGTCTAATTTTTAAGCGGTTTTTCAGAGAGTTCCATCTGCCCTAGACATTTGCTAAAACCTCATCCTATAAAGAGTGTTAACGATTCGGATGCTGACGAAGGGGGCGATATGTCTGGAGTAAATAAGGTTATTTTAGTGGGGCGTTTGGGAACAGATCCTGAGGTCAAAACAGTTTCTGGTGGGAACACCGTCGCAAGACTTTCATTGGCTACAAGTGAAAATTGGACCGACCGAGATGGTCAACGCCAAGAGCGCACCGAATGGCACCGTGTGGTTGTTTGGGGAAAGCTTGCTGAACTTTGTGGAAAGTATTTGGCCAAAGGTCGCCAAGTGTACTTGGAAGGACGACTTCAAACCCGTTCTTGGGAAGACCAACAGGGTCAAAAGAAATACACCACGGAAGTGATTGCTTCCACTGTTCAATTTTTGGGTGGCGCTTCTGCAAATGCGGGAATGGACCAATCTTCTTCTGGTGGATACGAGTCTCAAGACTTTGGACCAGAACCTTCTTTCGACAGCGCTTCTGACGAAATTCCTTTCTAAGGGATTTTTTATCTTTCAAAAATTCATTGAATTTTCGTGATGGGATCCGGGCGGCTTTTGTCCAGGATCCCCTTACATTCCATTTACTTCCACCACTTGCCCAATAGAAAATACGAAGTAGGAATGTAAGGAGCCCTCTATGAAAAAACTCACCTCGTCCCTTCTCTTGAGCGGACTGCTCGCTCTCTCAATTTCTGCCCCGGCGGCACAGGTCGCAAAGGTCAAAGGCAAATCCATTTTGATTGATACAGAAGGCGAAGACCTTCGAGAAGGCGATGTGCTTTTTGTGATTGATATCAGTGGCCAGAAAAAAGCCATCGTAAAAATCACGAAGGTTCGAGGCACAAAGGCCATTGCTCGCGTCGGCAAAGGAGCTCCTCAGGTGGGAATGAGTTTGGAGAGACGGGGACAAAACCCGAGTCCAGCTCCTCAGCAGCAGGCAGCAGCCCCCGCCCCAAGACAGCAACGCTCCTCACTTTTTACGCCCACAGGCCCCATGGAGCGCCGCTGGGGCGGACTTTTGGGAATTGGATTCGACACCTTGAATGCGGATGAAAAAGACGCCAATGGGGTGAAGACGGGAACCACCGTGTCCACCACAGGAATGTCTTTTAGCCTGTTGGGACTTTATGATCACAAGCTTTTTAATAACATTTGGTTTCGCGGACTTTTCGGAGCGGAACAGTTCAAAACTTCAGGCTCTGCCAGTTCCGGAAGCCGCAGTGTGGACATCACCTATTTGAGTGCGGGAGCCATTGGACGCTATGTTTTTGCAAACAGCCAATTTCAACCTTGGGTGGGCGGCGGATTTGTCTTGCTGTTTCCTTTGAGCAAATCTTCCAACCTTTTGGATTCCGCCAGCATCACAAACACCTATTCGATGTTGTTTACCGGCGGTATGGACTGGAAAATTTCAGAGCGCATGTATGTGCCATTGAGTCTTGAGTACGGACTGCTTCCCAAATCAGATTCGGTGGAAGCCAACTGGATTCAAGTGCGCGGCGGACTTGCCATACCGTTCTAGGCATCAAGCCCGAGTCCCTCTTGGGCCTGAATCCTTGAATTTCTTTAATATGCAAATTTGAATTTTTCTATGATCAAAGAATTATAGAAGAGGACCTCCAGTAAATGTGAAGTGATTTGTCCGCAGGACAAATACTAGAAGAGCCCATGGATGGGCGTGTCCGATTCTGTAAATCTATGATCATAGAAAAAAACAAATTCGCAAAGTTCAAATGAAATCTTCAAGGTCGAGACGCAAGGATAACTATGCGTGTAGCACCACTCACATTTTCATGGACGCGGCATGAGCTCGAAGGCGTATGAGCAATACGTCGAAGAGCGAAATAACAAAGTCCATGGAAAAGTGAGAGGTGCTAGGTGCGGGTGATGCGGGTGACGCCCAGAATGCCCTTCAACTTACTCAACGCCGCAATCACCTCTGACAAATGCTTCGTATCCTTGATGGTCACATCAAACAAACACACTGCTTTTAGATCTTTGGTGGTTCGCGCTTGAGCGTTCAAAATGTTCACTCCTTGACTGGAGAAAACTTCAGACATGTCTTTTAAGAGACCGGGAACATCTTTACTGAGGACACGCAAACGCACGGTGCGGCTGGTGTCTTGATCTTTCTTTTGGTTCCACTCCACATCGATGCGGCGATCTTGATCCAACTCAAAAGCCTTTGCGCAGTCAGCCCGGTGAATCACAAGTCCCCGTCCGCGCGTGATGTAACCTAAAATCGGATCTCCTGGAATGGGATTGCAGCACTTTCCAAAACGCACCAAAACATCATCCAGTCCATCCACACGAATCAAAGATCCCGAACGTTTGGTGCGTGAAACGGCGGACTTAAAAGCCTTGGCCAAAAAGTTGGCGGGCTCTTCTTCTTGATTCTCCTCTGTCTTCAAATCAACTTTCAAAAAGTTCAGAATGTCTGTGGGTGTGATCGCGCCATAGCCCACTTTGACCAAAAGGTCGTCCACACTGTTGCAGCCATGATCTTTGGAAAAATCCAAAAGCTCTGGCTTTTCACTTTGCTTTTGCCAAGAGAGCCCGGCCTTTCGAAAAGATTTTTCCGCAATTTCCCGACCCAGTTCCCCAGCACGGCGCCTTTGCTCGGTTTTAATAAAAGAGCGGATTTTTGTTTTCGCTCGAGGAGTGACACAGTACTTGAGCCAGTCTTTGTTGGGCGTTTGATTTTTTGATGTGATCACTTCAACCGTGTCCCCGTTTTGAAGCTCATGCTTCAAAGAGACAATGCGCCCATTCACTCGAGCTGCGGTGATCTTATGGCCCACATCGGTGTGGATGCTAAAGGCAAAATCAATGGGCGTCGAATGCTCAGGAAGCTCCTTCACATCCCCCTTGGGAGTGAAGACATAAATTTCGGATTCGAACAAATCCCCTTTGACGTTTTCCAAAAACTCATCAGAGCTTGAAGTCTGCTGGTGAAGGCTGACCAATTCTCGAAGCCAATTGAATTTTTCCAAAGTGGACTCATCTGCCAAAGAGTGATCTCCACCCTCTTTGTACTGCCAGTGCGCCGCAATCCCCTTTTCTGCAATCAAATGCATTTCATGGGTGCGGATTTGAATTTCAATGCGCTCGGCCTGAGGTCCAATCACCGTGGTGTGAAGACTTTGATAATTGTTGTTTTTAGGCATGGCGATAAAGTCTTTGAATCGACCGGGAATGGGACGAAACAAGGAGTGAACAATTCCCAAAACTTCATAACATTCCGAAACACTGTTCACGCAAATTCGAAAGGCCAAGACGTCATAAATTTGTTCGTACTCAATGCCCTGGTTTCGCATCTTTCGATAAATGGACCAAAAGTGCTTGGGGCGACCTTGAATTTCAAACTTCACTTGAGAGCGCTTTTGCAACTCTTGAGTCAGTAAGCGCTTTACATCTTCAATGTATTTTTCTCGTTCTTTTTTCTTTTTCGAAACCTTCTGAACCAAGGAGTAGTAAGACTCCGGGAACCCGTAGCGAAAACTCAGATCTTCCAACTCGGTCTTTACGGTATTGATCCCTAAACGAGACGCCAAAGGCGCATAAATGTCTAAAGTCTCTTGAGCAATTCGCATTTGTTTTTCGGGGGACATGTGATTCAAGGTGCGCATGTTGTGAAGACGGTCGGCCAGTTTGACCAAAACCACGCGCACATCTTTCCCCATGGCCACAATCATTTTGCGAATGTTTTCACCCTGCTTTTCGTGGGTGTTTCGAAATTTCATCAAAGAAATTTTGGTCACTCCATCCACCAAGCGAGCGGTGGTTTCTCCAAAATTCTTTTTGATATCTGCAAGAGTAACGTCGGTGTCCTCCACAGTGTCATGAAGCAGACCTGTGGCAATGGTTTCCAAATCCAATTTCAGTTCGGCAAGAATTCCAGCAACGCCCAGAGGATGAGAAATGTAAGGTTCACCCGAACGACGAATTTGTCCTTCGTGGGCTTTTTCTGAAAAGGTGTAGGCTTTTTTTAAGAATTCAAAGTCCGCATTGGGATAGTAGGTGCGGACGGACTCAATCAGATCGTCAATGGTTTGAATTTCAGCTGGGCTTTTCACAGCCAAAGAGTCACTCATCATTAGATCCTATCGGAAAAACCGACCAAGAACCATAGAGTGACTCACAGGTTTTTTTAAGACTCGCGACCTTGAAGATCTCTCTCCACTTGCTGCTCAAAAGATAAGCCCTCAGGGTTGCTGGTGTCGAAAGTGGTCTTTCCTGCAGCCACTTCTCGAAGTGCATTGACCACGAATTTGTTGTTCTTTCCAGGAGCCACGCAGGCGTCACCCTTCAACATTTGCTTGGCTCTTTTTGCCACAAGCAAAACCAATGAAAAACGATTATGTACATGTTCCAAACAATCTTCGACCGTCACACGAGCCATGGCTCTCTCCTTATATGCACTTAAGTCCTACTTTAAGACCAAGGACCTACACTATTGATTTTGCGAGGCTTTTTCAACAATTTTTCGAAACTCTTTGTAAGCCGCCTCAAACTCATCATTGATGATCACATGATCAAAGTGATCGGCCAGGGCCATTTCTCTCTGAGCATTTTCTAAGCGCAGCTCCAGGTCACCGGCCGGACCTCTCTTGATGAGTCTCTGACGCAGCTCGTCTACCGAAGGCGGCATCAAAAAGACCGAAATGGCCTGAGGATAAAGACGCTTCACGCTTTGGGCCCCTTGAACATCAATGTCCATGATCACAGTCTGCCCTCGGCCCCATGCTTCACGGATTTGATCCTTGGGCGTTCCATAGTAGTTCCCGTGCACCAACGCCCATTCCACAAAGAAGTCCCCTTCTTTGAGCTGTTCGAATTTCTCCTGAGAGACGAAGTGGTAGTGAACTCCATCCTTTTCTCCAGGCCTCATGGCCCGAGAGGTGTAGGTGACCACATCATACAAATTGAGCTCAGACTCACTCAGTGCCCGATCCAAAAAGCTCGATTTTCCAACGGCACTGGGGCCTATAAGAACAATCATGGGGTGTTTCATTCTATATTCTGCACCTGTTCCCGAAAAGACTCGATGGCGGACTTGCCTTCAACCACCAAAGAAGTGATTTGAGAAGAGCCACTCTTCGAACCCACTGTGTTCATTTCTCGCAAAAATTCCTGAGCAAAAAAATCCATTTTGCGCCCGCTGGGACCCCCCACCTGACAAAGAGCCTTCACGGACTTAATGTGCTCTCCCAATCGGCTCAATTCTTCTTCCACATTGATTTTTTCTAAAGTGTCTGAAGTCTTCACCTCCAAAAGGGCGCGCCCTTCTGCGGTCACTTCATGCTGGACGACGTCCTTTAACTCTTTGCTCAGCTTTTTCTCGAGCTTCTTTTGCTCTTGAGAGATCTTCTTGCAGAGTTTTTCCAACTGAGAAAGGTGCCCCAGGATCAATTTCTTCAAAGCCAGGCCTTCTTTTTTACGATGGCTGACACATTGATCAAAGGCTTTGGTGGCTCCCGAGAGAAAGGCCTTTTCCTGCCCCGTCAATTTGGAAGTTTTTGCGGTGACCGTCACTCCAGGCAAAGCCAACAGAGTTTTTACATCCAAGTCTCCGTCCAATTTCAATTTGGACTTCATTTCTTTGACTTGCTTCACCCAAGCCTTGGCCACGACTTCATCATAGCCCACATTGATCTTTGATAAATTTTCACTGCTTGAGAATTGCAAAGAAATATCAACGGTTCCACGCAAGAAACTTTTCTTTGCCAAGGATTTTAAATCGGGTTCTAGGATTTGAAGCTCTTTGGGCAAGTGGGTGCGAACCTCAAGGTAGCGTCCATTCACCGTGCGCACCGTCACCTGGGATGAGATGCCTTGAACTTGAAAATTTGAGGAGCCAAACCCTGTCATGCTTTTCATGATTGCCCCTCATCCTTAAGCTTTCTAGCTTTCAGGTCAAGACCACATTCTTCCAACACCCAATTAAAGGCCTGATCTTTTTGATCCATGGAAAACCATTTGAGATCTTTGTCCCGTTGAAACCAAGTCTTCTGTCGTTTGGCCAGGTAAAGCGTGGATTTCACAATGGCGTCCACCACAGAGTCTCGCGAAAGATCTCCTTGAAGAACCTCAACCCATTCTTTATAACCCACACTTTGAAGAGGCCACCACGACTCAAGGCCCTCCTTCAAAAGGCTTTCCACTTCTTTTTCAAAACCAAGAGCGTTCATCTTTTCCACCCGCGCACGAACCACAGGCTCCAGCTGTTCTCGAGTGGCCCAAAAGCCCACCTTGATCAAAGGACCTGGCCACTCACGAACACTTTTGAGTTTTTGATCTTCGCTCATTTTTCGTCCATAGGTTCGGAAGTAACCCAAAGACCTCAAAAGACGGTAATGATCTTGGGGGTGAATTTTTGCAGCAGCCTCCGGATCACACTCTGAAAGTTCTTTGTGCAATTGGTCTGCACCCCGAGTTTTTAAATCTTCTTCCAGTTGTGCGCGAACACCTGGATCTTCGGGCTTCGAGTCCCCCATGCCTTTTTCCAGGGCACTGAAGTAAAATCCAGACCCTCCCACAACCAGGACCGGCCGCAAAACCAGCTCCTTTTGAAGAAGTTCCCAAGCGGTTTGCTCATATTGAGAAGCCGTCCAAGTTTCTCCTTTGGGAATCACTTGAAACAAATGATGAGGAACCTTTTCTTTTTCGTCCTTAGAGGGAGCGGCCGAGCCAATTTGCAAGCCTTCATACAGCTGAATGCTGTCGGCGTTTAGAATTGAAGCGCCCATGATAGACGCTAAATCCATGGCCAATTGGGATTTTCCGGTGGCGGTGGGACCTTGAATAAAAATACAGGGATGACTCACAGAGTGCGCCCAAACTCACGGTCAATTTGTGCAAAACTCTTTTTCACATACACAGGTCGACCATGGGGACAAAAGCTCGAAAATGGAAACTCATCCATTTGTTCCAAAAGCGAAACCATCTCTTCCTTCGAAAGAGCCTGCCCGGCTCGAACCACACTGTGACAACTCATGGAGGCAAAAATATCTGCAATGGCTCTCTCTACCGCAAAGCTTCCCGATTCCCGAGAGAGTTGTTCCGCAAAGAGTTCTAAAGCTCGAACCACGCCGGATTCCTTGATCACTTCGGGAATGGATGTGACGGCCAATGTCTGAGGGCCAGCCTGCTCCACGCAAACTCCCATCTTTTCCAAATCCTCTTTTGCAGCCAAAAGATTCTCCACGTCTTCTTGGGGAAAATCCAAACTCAAGGGAAGTAAAAAACTTTGTTGAGGAATCTTTCCCTCTTTAAAGTTCTTCATAAGACGTTCGAACACCACCCGTTCATGGGCGGCATGCTGATCCACCATATAAAATTCATCATCGGTTTGCGCCAAAATATAAGTTTGAGCCATTTGCCCCAAAACCTGCAAATCGGACCAACGAAAACGCACCGTTTGCGAAGGGGAGGTCTCTTCCTCAACAGGAATTTCCAAATCTCGAGCGCGCTGAAGGTCTTCCAATTGGACGCGACTTCCACTGTCTTTCAATTTGAATTCTTTGTTCTGAAGCCGAGTTCTTTTGAGTTCTCGATCCAAAAATGTCATCTGAGAATGAGCGTCAGGAACTTGCACTTCTTCCTGAGAGAATTCCAATTCCAACTTCTCTACTCGCTGTTGTCGTTGAACCTCCAGCCAGGGCGTTTTTTGCAAGGCCTCTCTGAGGACATGAACCACAGCACGAAAAACCTTTGAAGAGTCTGCAAACCGAACCTGAGACTTGGTCGGATGAACGTTTACATCCACCTGGTCCGCAGGCAAATTTAAAAACAAAACGCAGTGGGGATATTCTCCGTGCATCAATAGATTTCGATAGGCCTCCATCACGGCCGCTCCCATGGCACGGTCCTGAACAAAACGTCCTTGAACAAAAAGCCAAAGACCACGGTTTTGCCTTAAAGTTTTGTTGGGTGCTCCGTAGTAGGCTCGAACATCGATATGATTTTCCGAACCTGAAGCTTCATAAAGATCCTCCACCCCTAAAATCTCTTGCGCGCGGATGCGAGGATCCTGATTCTGAGGCCAAAAAAACTGAAGCTCACCTTCCTTCGAAAGCTTGAACGAAACATCCGGTCGAGAAAGGCCAAAAGATTTTACGACCTGCTTGATTTGATTCCATTCCGAAGCATTGGATTTCAAAAATTTTAGCCGTGCGGGAACGTTTTCAAAAAGTTTAGACACAGACACTTCAGATCCCACGGAAGAGGAGACTTCCAAAGGTTCTGAGACATTTCCAAATTGAGATTCGATGCGATAGCCGATGGGAGATTCCGGAACACGGCTTTTTAAAGTCAACTCACTGACCGAAGCTGCACTGGAAAGAGCCTCTCCTCGAAAGCCAAAAGAACTTAAACGAAAGAGATCTTCCACCTGGCGGATTTTGCTGGTGGCATGCCTTTTTAACGCCACCTCCAGCTGTCCTTCTGGAATTCCGCCCCCATTGTCTTTGACCACAAGTCCACGGCCACCCTCGGAAACTTCCACCTCAACTTCTGTAGCACCGGCGTCCAAAGAGTTCTCGACCAGCTCTTTCACCAGTTGTGCCGGTCGCTCCAGAACTTCCCCTGCCGCAATTTTATCGATCACTGCAGAGTCTAAGACTTCAATCATTAAGGGTACTCCACCAAGTAGGACAGCCAATAACTTCGATTCTGAAATTTTCCAAAATGATATTTGTAATCCAAGCGGATCAAATCTTTGCCAAACAATTTGTGTCCGTATCCCAACCCCAACTCTCCACCGAATCGAAATTCACTGGTGTCGGTAAACTGGTCATTGATTTGAACTTTGTAGCGAGAATAGGTCACTTCCAGACCCAAAGAGTAATAAACAATCTGCTTAGGATCTTCCCAAAATGGAAGCTGCAGGCCCAAATCAGAAAAGATCAAAAATCCACTGGGTTTGTTTTGTGCAAATTCCGTGTAGTAACTGGGGGAATCCAAAGACACCGCCAAGTTAAAGTCCAAAGGGGGTCCATCAAACAAAGTTCCCGGTCCCGTGCTTCGAAATCCAAAAAAAGTCAGATCCGAAAGGTAGGTGCTTCCTTGGTACTGAATGTTGTAGTTTCTGCGCCCCACAACACCGCCCAAATGACGACGAAAATACAAGGGCTCCTCGGCGCCAAATCCGTCGGACCCTAAGTCCTCTGGAATGCTATGCTCAATGGTGTTTGGCTTTTCCTCTTTGGGTGGTAGCGCCAAGGGTGCAGTTTCTTTTTCTTTGAGCAATGGACTGATGGGTTTGCGGCTTGAGGCATCCACCAGATCCGTGTCGGCAATAAAGCCCTTCACTCCCCCTTTGGCTTTCACCGCAAAGAAGAGCCCCAAGCCCCCGCGTCCAGAAAATGTTTTTACACTGGCAATCACTGGCTCTTGCACGCTCAAGTAAGTGATCACTTCGGAATCAAAATCCGGTTTGGCATAAACCGCAGCACCATCAATGGAAACCACCGCTCTACGCGCTTTGATTTTTGCTTCCGCATTTGGACTGCAGAAGACAAAAGATGAAAACAGTGTCAGACAGGCAATCAGGATCGGCATTTTTATGCCCTCCAAAGTCGAAACTTCCAGACGGAAAGTAAGGCTTCAATCATAATTCGAGAGGACATTTTAGATTGCCCCACCCGACGGTCTTCAAAAAGAATAGGAACTTCCTTTAAGCGAAAGCCTTTTTTCAAGGCGCGATACTTCAGCTCAATTTGAAAACTGTAACCCTCAGAGACTAAGCTCTCAAAATCGATGGCGCGCAAGACTTCCGCCTTCCACGCATTGAATCCTCCGGTCCAATCTCGGATGGGAAATCCCAAAATTCTTCGCGAATAAAAACTGCCCCCACGGGAAATGATTTTACGGCTCAAACCCCAATTGAGAGTTCCACCCCCACTCACCCAGCGAGATCCCAAACACACATCATAATTTTGAATCTCTTCCAACATGCGATTGAGATCCTCAAAGCGATGGGAAAAATCCGCATCCATCTGAACAATCACGTCATAGTTTTTTTCAAGTGCCCAACGAAAGCCCGCAATGTAAGCGCGCCCCAATCCCTCTTTCGCCGTTCGAAGAAGCAAGTGAACACGAGAATCTTTTTGAGAACGCTCCTCCACCAATTGGAAGGTGCCGTCTGGAGAAGAATCATCCACAACCAACAGATCTGCCTCTGGCACTTCTGCCAAGAACCGATCCATAAAATTCGTTATATTTTCACGCTCATTGTAGGTGGGAACAACAACCAAGGTTTTCATCTGTGAAGGACGCTATCATATTTGCGAGTGCAGTCAAAGCGAAGGCGTTGAAGAGCTGGATGTGGGGTTTAATTTTGAAGCTTCTCGAGGCACCAATCCGCCCTGTTGACGCCCCTTGACATACTCGATTTTTCGAAGCACCCGCTCTCGCTCCAACTGACTTCGATAGACTTCAAGAAGGGGGCTTTTGGAAAGGATAAAATTAGGACTCTTAATTTTATCCTCGTAAAACTGACGAACCTTCTCTCGAGCTCGGTTGGGAGAAACATTGTAAAGTACAGGATCAAACCCACAATAGCGGCACACCATATGGTGGCGCCAACGAAGAAAAATAAAAACCTCTCCACTTCCGATGGCAAAGGTAAACAGAACAAAACTTCTAGGGTCGAACATTTCCCAAATGGCTCCACCCACCACCAAACTCAAAACAATTGCGGCAAAAACATCTAGAACGGTCAGATGCTTTTTGGAAGGATACTTTCTTTCTGCGCGACAGAATGCGCAGAAACCGTGCTCCTTAGCTGGACGAAAGATGAGTGAAGATAAGCCCATTCTTTTATTTTAGCGAAAATTCCTACAAGTGAAAGACGAGTTTTTGATATCCTAGACGAGAACCTGATCCACAAAGGAGTTTAGGATGAACTCGAAGTTCCAGGGCCTCAAGACTTTCCTCGCCGCCACATTGGTTTTTTTTGCAGCCTCTCCGGCTTTTGCCGAGGAAGATTCCGAATCCTTTACCCATTGGGATGAGATTGTTCGCGGCCTTCGCTCCAATGCTCAAGAAATTCCGGCAGCCCCTTCGGAAGAGGGCTACAACATGGATGACATTCAAATCCAAGCCGGTGTGGGCGCTTCCTTTTCTTATATCAATTTGGTGGGTGACCCCAACTACGCCGCTTCTGGTCTCTTAAAAGGTGTGTCTCTCCAATTCGGAATCGATTTGTTTCATCCCGAAATTCAAGCAGAAGGAACCTTTCGAAACTTCACCTCTGAATCTTTGTCCAAGACCACAAAAGCTCAAGCTCGTGATTTTGAATTGCGATTGGTTCACTCCAAAAGACTTTCCCATGGAACTCGATTTCGAGTGGGCACAGGCTTAATGGCGCGCTACTTGGACGTTTCTTCCAGAGATTCGTCTGGACAAAGCATTCACAAACAAGACTCTTCACCTTCCGCACTTTTTTTATTGGGAGTGGGAAGACAGTTCGGTCGCAGCCTCTTCTTAGGGCCAGATCTCAGTTACAGAACTTCGCTTTCCAGAGAGTCCTTGGATCAAAACTCTGTGGATGTTCACTTCAAAGTGAATGCGGTATTTTAGGCCTTGCCCGAGAGTTGACTGAGTGTTCCAATAGGCCATGACCTTCTCAACTATGACTTTGCAACATTTCAAAGAGGTCTTTTTACAGGCTCTTTTTGCACTGCCACGCTTTTTGAAAAACCCCATTCAAGGAATGAGAGATCTCCCCGATTGGGATTGGCCCATCCTCATTGCCCTTCAAGCTTCTTTGGGATTGGTCACAGGGTTGCTGGGAGCTGTTCTAACTCGCAGTCTGGTTCACATGGTTACTTCTGTGTTTATTGCACCCATTTCAGCGCTGCTTGTGAATGCCATTTTATCTGGTTTTTTTTACTACACCTTTTTGATTCTCTTTAAACGGCAGATTTCTTTTCGCTTTATTGTCACTCACATGCTCTTTGCATCCATTCCCGTTTTGGTTTTAAACATTGCCGCGTCTATCATTCCTTTGGTGGGTCACATTGGGATGCTGGCCAGTGCGGTATTGCTTTATGTGGGCTTTCGAGAAAACCTTCATTTGAATGAATTGAAACTTCGGATTTTGATGGGATCGTTAGTCACCATTTATGTGGGCGTTTTTGTGTTTCAAATGGTTCGCTTCCATCACCCCGACAAAGAAATGAAAATTCGAGCCACACCAGAGTCCTTAGACATCTTGGAACAAGAGCTCCGCGGACTTGAATCCGCGGACTGATCTCCCTTATAGATTTGAAATGGAGTTCTAAACGCCGGTGGAGCCGAATCCGCCTTCACCGCGAACCGTCTCGCCCAAGGCATCCACTTTGACAAATTGCGCTTGAACCACGGGGCACAAAACCAATTGAGCAATGCGCTCGCCTTTTTCAATGGTGACGGCTTCCGTTCCCAAATTGATCAAAATGATTTTCACTTCTCCTCGGTAATCGGCATCGATGGTTCCGGGAGAATTTACCAGGCTCAATCCTTTTTTGATGGCCAAACCCGAACGTGGACGGGCTTGAATCTCATAACCTTTTGGAATTTCGAAACTCAATCCCGTGGGGATCAAAGATCTGTGCCCAGGTTCCAAAACCACAGGCTCGGGCAATTGTGCTCGGACATCAAACCCCGAGGCCAATTCAGATTCATAAGCAGGAAAGTCTCCTTGGAAATTCTCAAGGGCTTTTACTTTTAAAGCCACTGCTGAGGATCTGTTTCCAGCCTCTTTTTGCTGCATGAAAGATTGCAGAGAGTTCTCCAAATTCTTAACCACCCCTCGCACTTGATTTTCAATCTGCGAGCGGTCTCCCAGCTTTTGCTCCACCAAGGCTTCGGCTTGTTTTGCGAACAATTTCAAAGTTTCTTTCAACTGAGTGGCATCCATTTTCTAACCTCCGAAAAATATCAATTGGCCAAATCTTTTGCTGAAGATTCTGGAAGATCTCCCATCATCAGTAAAGACAGTTTTTGGTTTCTGACATACTTCTGAATGTAAGCATCCACAGAAACCGCATTCACTTGGGAAATCTCATCAATGATCATTTCCACCGGGCGATACTCTCCAAAGACATGCTCATTCACTCCAATGGAGTTCATGCGATTTTCCATGTCATCGGCACCCAGCAAAATCTGACCCTTCAGCTGACGCTTGAAGCTTTCCACTTCCTCTTCGGAAGGAGGCTTTGAACCAATTTCTTTCAATTCATTTTGAATCAACTGAGCCACTTCCATATGGGTGGCCTCCGACGCTCCTGCATAGATCAAAAGCAAACCGTGCTCCACCATGGTTTGAAGATAAGAGTAGATGGAGTAAACCAAACCGCCCTTTTCCCGAACCTTTTGGTACAGACGTGAGGTCACGCCTCCACCAATGATGTTGTTAAAAATAAAAGCATCAAAGCGCTCTTTGTCCACAAAAGGGGCTGAGGGCAAGCCATACAACAAATGCACCTGTTCGGAATTTCGAGGCTCAAAATGAGTGAATGTCTCTATGGTGGGACGTCCTTGACGGTTCATGGGTTCACCCTTTGGGAGAGATCCCAGAGCCTTCTGAGCCACCTCAACGATTTCATCGTGGTCCACGGATCCTGCGGCCGCCAAAACAATGCGAGAGCCACAGTAGTTCTTTTTGTAATAGTCAAAAAGTGCATCACGATCGATGCCCATCAAACTAGTTTTTGTCCCCGTGATCCAACGACTTAAAGGATGCCCCGCAAAGGCCTTTTCAAAATAGCGATCCAAAATAAACTCTTCCAAGTCGTCCTTGGACATATCGATCTCTTGCAAGATCACCTGCCGTTCGCGCTCGAACTCTTCTGGATCAAAAAGAGCGTTGGTCACCAGATCACAAAGAATGTCCACGGAAAGGGGAAGATCTTCCTTCAAAGAGTGAGCATGAAAACAGGTCAACTCACGAGTGGTGTAGGCATTTAGATCTCCGCCCACCAGCTCCAAGCTCTCGGCAATTTCAAAGGCCGAGCGCTTCTCTGTACCTTTAAAAACCAAGTGCTCCACAAAGTGTGTGGCGCCCACTAAGTTTTCAGGCTCATCACGAGTCCCCAAATCAACAAAAAGGCCCACAGATGTGGACCTAAAACCGGGGTGTGCCTCGGTGACCACCCGAACTCCATTGTCCAAGGTGGTCTTTTTAAAGCTGGGTTCGTAATTATAAACCCGACCTAATTTATCCATGAATTTTAGTTGGCCTCAGGGCGATCAAGCAAAGCTTTGCGAGAAAGCTTGATTCGTCCTGCGCGGTCCACATCCAACACCTTCACATCCACGTCATCACCTTCGTGAAGAACATCGGACACGCTGCGGATGCGATCATGAGCAATCTCTGAAATGTGAAGCAAGCCGCTGGTGTTCGGAAGAATCTCAACAAAAGCTCCAAAGTCTGTGATCTTCATCACTTTCCCTTTGTAGGTTCTGCCCACTTCCGCTTCTGCACAAATGCCCTCAATGATCTGAATGGCTTTGTCTGCTGCTGCTGGGTCCGCACTTGCAATGTGAATGGTTCCATCGTCTTCGATGTCAATTTTCACACCGGTTTCTTCGATGATCCCTTTGATCACTTTACCGCCAGCACCAATCACTTCTCTCACCTTTTCAGGTTTGATTTTGATGGACTGGATGCGTGGAGCGAACTGAGAAATTTCTCCGCGAGGAACTGAAATCACAGATTCCATTTTTCCAAGGATGTAGTTTCGACCGTCATGGGCCTGCTTCAAGGCCTGCTCCATAATGTCAAAACTGATGGAATCAATTTTAATATCCATTTGAAGAGAAGTGATCCCTTCGCGAGTTCCAGCAACTTTGAAATCCATGTCACCCAAGTGATCTTCATCACCCAAAATGTCAGAAAGAACGGCGTAGTCATCGCCTTCTTTGATCAATCCCATGGCAATCCCCGCAACGTTCCCTTTGATAGGAACACCCGCATCCAGAAGGGCCAAAGTTCCAGAACAAACCGTTCCCATAGAGCTGGATCCATTGGATTCCAAAACCTCGGAAACAATTCGAATGGTGTAAGGGAACTTTTCAAAATCAGGCAAGATCGCTTTCACAGCTCTTTCTGCCAAAAATCCGTGCCCGATTTCACGACGGCTTCCGCCACCCAATCGACCGGTTTCACCCACAGAAAATGGAGGGAAGTTGTAATGAAGCATGAACTTTTTCTTGGTCAATCCCGCCAAGTCATCAATCATCTGCTCATCATCACCGGTACCCAAAGTTACTGTGCCTAGAACCTGAGTTTCACCGCGAGTGAAAAGACCGGATCCGTGTGCTCTTGGAAGAAGCGCCACTTCACAGTCGATTTGACGGATGTCCGTGGTCGAACGGCCATCAATACGGACTTTGTCTTTAAGAACCAATTCCCGGCTGAGTTTGTATTTCAAATCTTCAACCACGCTGCCAATTTCTTTCAAGCGTTGTGACTTTAAGCCTTCATCTTCGATAGAGCCCAAAAGATTTTCTTCCGCTTGCAACTGAGCCGTGCGGTAAGCTTCGTAGCGGGCCATTTTGTCCCGGTTGCGAAGAGCTTCGCTGATTTTTGGCTGTAGAAAATCGATGGCCAACTTTTCAAACTCGGCATCAATCTTCGCAGGAGTAAATTCACGCTTGGTTTTCGCACCTGCTTTTTGAACCAATTCTTGTTGAAGGTCCAACAAAGGCATCATGGATTCGTGAGCAAACTTCAAAGCTTCAAGAACTTGAGCTTCAGTAAGGAATTGACATTCCCCTTCCACCATCAAGATTCCATTGCGAGTTCCCGCAACCATAATGTCCATGTCTGCTTTTTCAAGATCTGCAGCGGAAGGGTTTGCAACCAACTGTCCGTTGACTCTGGCCACCTGCACCGCTGCGGTGGGGCCATTGAAAGGAATGTCACTCAATTGAAGAGCGGCAGATGCCCCAAGGCTCGCCAACACTTCAATGGGAAAGCTTCCATCGTAGCTCAATGTGGTTGCAACCACTTGAGTGTCATGACGGTAACCTTCGGGGAAACAAGGGCGAATGGGACGATCGATCAAACGCGCCGTCAATGTCGCGTTTGTTGTGGGACGTCCTTCGCGTTTAAAGTAACCACCGGGGATTTTTCCGGTGGCATAAAATTTTTCTTGATACTCTACCGTGAGTGGGAAGAAGTCCAATTGTGAGGGCCTCTTGGAGGAAACCACGGTGACGAGCACCATGTTGTTCCCAGAGGATACAACCACGGATCCATCTGCCTGTTTGGCCATTCTTCCGGTTTCAATGGTAAGGCTTCGCCCTCCCAGGTTGGTCGAGACTGTTTGCTTCATGCGGCCTGCCTTTGATTTATTTTTTGTTTCTTTTCTTTATTTAATTTTTTCTCAAAAATATTACTTACGAATTCCAAGTTCACCAATCAAAGTTTGGTAGCGACCCAAGTCGTTCTTTTTCAAGTAATCCAAAAGTTTACGACGACGGTTTACCAAACGGATCAAACCTCTTTGAGAGTGCTTGTCGTTTTTGTTTTTCTTGAAATGCTCGGTCAGTTCGGTGATTCGAGTGGTCATGATAGAGACCTGAACTTCAGGGGACCCAGTGTCCAACTCTGAGCGTTTGAATTTTTTAACCAATTCTTCTTTGATTTCTTTTCCTAATGCCATTGTATATACCTCCTAAAAACCCTTAGAGCGTCTGGCTGTCGCTTCTTCGAGCTCCAACGAAGTTAATGACTGAATGCATCGGGGTCAAGCTTGAAAACCCGAAGAATTTTAATCCCTTGTCCAGGGCGAATCATCAGAAGCGCTCTCAGCTGACCTTCACTGTTGCAGACGCGAACGCCCTGCTCCTGGCCACTGCGAAGGACTTCTTTTTGCTCCGGAATCAATCGGGCTTGAAGATCAAAGGGAACCTGACCGTTTTCCATGAGCTTTTCCTCTTTGGAATTCACCCGGACGGTCTTCCAATCTCTCACCAGCTCTGAAAAGCCAAAGAATGCCGGCTCAAATCGCCCCTCTTCCAAATCCTTCAGATCGCAGGCTTGAGAAATCTCAAAACGCCCGACCCGCAGGCGACGAAGCCCTGTCAAGTGAGCCCCCACACCCAGCGCTTTGCCCATTTGATCGGCCCAGGTTCGAATAAATCCGCCCTTTTCACAAGACAGCTTCACTTGGACATGGGGTTTTTCGTACTCACGCAAGGACACGTCGAAAAAACTCATTTTTTTTAGAGGAAGATCCGGAACCGCTTCCCCCCGGTAAGCCTTTTTGTAAAGCTCTTCCCCGCCCACTTTTTTGGCCGAGAAAAAGGGGATGGGCCAATCAAAATCCCCGTTCAGCTGAGAAACTTGCTCCTCTACCCGTTCTCTAGAGACTTCCACGGCTTTGCTTTCGACCACATCTCCATCGCTGTCCAAAGTGGTGGTGGTTTCGCCCAGTTTAATGTCTGCAAGATAGGTCTTGTCGGCCACTTGAAGCCATTGAGCCAACTTGGTGGCCTCTCCAAGCACGACCCCAAGAAGGCCGGAGGCCAAGGGATCTAAGGTTCCAATGTGTCCCACAGATTTTTGATTCAGAATCCTTCGCACTTTTTGAACCACGTCATGACTGGTCATGCCTGAGGGCTTGTCGATCAAAAGCAAACCGTGCTTCATGATTTACGGCCTTTTTTAAGATTCATCAGCATTTCGTCTACGGGATCCAATTGATCCACCCGTCCAAAAAGAAACTTCAACACGGGACAAAATTTTGTTTTCAGATTCTTTGCCACATGGTTCTGAAAATCTTTGCGATATTCTGAAAGCGCAGCTTCGGTTTCGGCACAGGTCTCCTTGTCCCCAACCAGACGAAAATAAACCCGTCCGTGTTTTAAATCGGGTGAGACTTCTGTGGCCGTCACAGAGACAAATGCCGGAAGAACTTCCGGCATTTGGTATTGCAAAAACTCAGAAACGAGTTGGTACAGTTCACGCTCGATGCGTGCAACACGATGAGACTCTGTCATTAAAGCTCTCTTTGAACTTCCTCTTTGACAAAGGCTTCGATCACATCGCCCACCTTGATGTCATTGAAATTTTCAATTCCGATCCCACATTCAAAACCGGTGGCCACTTCTTTGACGTCATCTTTGAAACGTTTCAAGCTGGAAACCTTACCTTCGTAAATGACCTTGCCATCACGAACCAAGCGCAACATGTCGTTTCGGTTGATCTTGCCATCCGTCACAAAACATCCCGCAATCATGCCGATCTTTGGAACACTGAAGGTTTCACGCACTTCGGCAGAACCTTGAGCTTTTTCCACAACATCCGGAGTGAGAAGTCCTGAAAGCGCCTTTTTCAAGTCATCCATCAATTCATAAATGATGGAGTAAGTCTTAATTTCCACACCTTTTTCTTTGGCCATGCGAGTGGCCCCAGAATCCGGGCGAACGTTAAAACCGATGATCAACCCATTGGCCGTTGATGCCAACAAAACGTCACTCTCTGTGACTCCACCCACCGCAGAGTGAATGACCTTCACTTTCACTTCTTCATTTCCAATTTTAGGCAGCATCTCTTTGATGGCTTCCATACTTCCAGCCACATCTGTTTTTAGAACCAAAGAGAGCTCTTTCACATCGCCAGACTTTACTTTTGAGAACAGTTGCTCCAAAGACATTTTGGCGTGCGGCGTTTCGGCCTGTTCAATTTTAGATCTTCTAAAATTGGCCAACTCTTCTGCAGCTTTTTCATCCTTCACCACATCAAAAAGATCTCCCGCCATAGGAGGTGTGGGAAGTCCCAAGACTTCTGCAGGATACCCGGGAAGCACTTCTTTAATTTGCTCGCCTTTGTCATCGGACATGGATCGAATGCGACCCACAACCACTCCTGCTGCCAAAGTGTCTCCCACTTTTAAGGTTCCATCTTGAACCAAAAGTGTCGCCACACTTCCTCGGCCCTTCTCCATACGACTTTCAATCACAACCCCTTTTGCAGAGCGCCCTGGGTTGGCTTTCAAGTCTTGAACTTCAGCCACCAAATTGATTTGCTCCAAAAGGTTTTCCACGCCGTCGCCATTGATGGCCGAAACTGGACAGTAAATGGTTGTTCCACCGTACTCTTCAGGAACCAATTCCAATTCCATCAATTGGTTTTTCACCCGATCGGGATTGGCTCCGGCCTTGTCCATCTTGTTGATGGCCACAATGATAGGAACTCCCGCCGCCTTGGCGTGATTGATGGCCTCTTCGGTCTGAGGCATCATTCCATCGTCCGCCGCCACAACAATAATTGCGATATCAGTCACTTGAGCTCCACGGGCTCTCATCGCTGTAAAAGCTTCGTGACCGGGAGTATCGATAAATGTAATGGCTTCACCAGAGTCGAATCGAACCGAGTAAGCTCCAATGTGCTGAGTGATTCCACCGGCCTCACCGGCAGCCACCTTCGCACTACGAATGGCATCCAACAACGAGGTTTTTCCGTGATCCACGTGACCCATAACGGTCACAACGGGAGGACGTTTAATGGGCTCCGCATCCAATTTTCCAAAGATTGCATCTTTCAAGATATCATCTTCGGTCTTTTGAACGTTTTGAGCCTCCCATCCAAATTCAGGCACAATCAAAGCAATGGTGTCGAAATCCAAAGTGCTGTTCATGCTGGCGGCAACACCTTCTTGCATCAACTTTTTCATCAATTGAGGCGCTTTCACCCCAACTGCCATGGCCAAATCATTCAAACTCATTTGTCCTGGAACCTTCACAACACGCTTGTGCGCTGCTGGGGTGGTCAGTTGAGTCTTTTTGGATTCCCCACGTACCGCAGGTTTCTTTTTCTTCGGTTGAAAAATCACCTCGCGCTTGCGGAATTCTGTGGCCGTAAATGAAACCTCTTCTCCTTCTTTGGGAGTTGTCGACGGTTTCTTTTTGTCTCGTTCCTTCTTTTTTTCAAAACGATCCGCTTCCTCTTGAACCTGAGGAATGGAAGGTTCTGATGTAAAAAACCCTGTTCGAATGTTTCGCGTGCTTGTTCGGGCGACTCGAGGAGAACCTCCCCCTTGATCCCGAGACCCACTGGAATCCCCAGAGATTTTTGCCACTCGGCCCAAATCCATGCGTCCCACAATGTTTTTTGGCTTTCTTTCGGGGCGCGCCTCTTCACGAGGAGCTGATGCTTCGGCTTCTCGCTCTTCCGAAGCTGCAACAGGTGCATCGGGAGCCAAGGTTTGGGTGGGCTCTTGAGCTTCCATTTCCGCAGCAGGCGAAACGATGTCTGCCGCTTCTTCTTGAACACGCTCCATGGCCTCTTGTGCTTTTGCTTCCACCTCACCGGCTTTCCGGCGAATCACAGCCCCCGCTTTTTTGCGAGTGGTTTTCTTCGTGGTCGAAGAGGATGTTGTCGAAGAGGCTTTCTTAGTCACCGCCTTCTTAGCCACCGTCTTTTTTGTGGCGGTCTTCTTTTTCGCAACCTTCTTAGAAGCTGCTTTTTTTGAAGTGGCTTTTTTCTTGGTTGCAGGAGCCTTGGTCTCTTCATCCAGACGATTTTTGATCTCTTCCATCATATCGTCGTCAAGAGTGGCCATATGGCTCTTCACCGGAAGTTGCCACTCCCGGATCTTATCCATCAAGGCGATGGTCTCTATGCCAATCTCCTTTGCAAATTCAAATACTTTCTGGGTGCTCACTCATTCTCCTTCTGGGCGTTGAGTTGGGCCAATTCTTCTCTGAGCCGCTCTTCCGCTTGGGATTTTGCATCTTGTGAAGCTTGAACTTCTTTGGCTGCGCCACCCTCACTGGATCCTCGTGTGCCCGCAACAGTGGGAATCTCTTTCCCCTCAGCTTTGTAGGATTCAAGAAGAGCTTTAGCATCATCAATCAATTTTTGAGCTTTTGCCGGATCATCATATCCAGGAATCATCATCACAGACTCTGCAGCCGCTTCGGCCAAGGCTTGGAACGATGAAAATCCGGACTGATAAATGTTCTGAGCCATGGTTTCGCTCATTCCAGGAATCAACATCAAATTGAAAATCGCTTCAGCATTCTGTTGAGCCTGAGCAGAATCAGACATGATGTCCAACTTCCATCCAGAGAGCTTTGCCGCCAGTCGAACGTTTTGACCTTTTCGGCCAATGGCCAAACTCAATTGAGAATCAGGAACAACCACTTCCATTTCGCGGTTGGCTTCGTCCAAGTAAACCTTTGAAATTTCAGCTGGAGCCAAAGCATTACATACGAAACGCGCAGGATCTTCATCGTAGTGAATGATATCGATTTTTTCTCCGCGAAGCTCTTGAACGATGTTTTGCACACGGCTTCCCTTCATTCCTACGCAAGCTCCCACAGGATCCACGGCAGGGTCTTTACTGCGCACGGCGATCTTTGCTCTTTGACCAGGCTCACGTGCTGCTCCAAGAACTTCCACAATGCCATCGTAAATTTCAGGAACTTCCACTTCAAAAAGTTTAATCAGATAGCGGCTGTCCGCTCGAGACATGATGATTTGAGGACCTCGAGTGGTCTGTCTCACATCTGCGATGTAACCTTGCAAACGGTCTCCGGGTTTGTAAGCTTCACCAGGAATTTGCTCGCGAGGAGGAATGTAAGCCTCGGTTCGGCCCAAATCCACAACGATCGCGCCTCTTTCCACTCGACGGGCAATCCCAGAAGCGATCTCGCCTTTGCGCTGTTCAAATTCCGAAAAGATAATGTCTCTTTCCGCATCTCTCACCTTTTGAGTGATGATTTGCTTTGCCGTTTGAGCCGCAATACGGCCCAAGTCACTGGAGTCCAATTTCATCCCAATGGAGTCATGAAGTTGCGCTTCAGGATCCAATTCTAAAGCCTCAGAAAGTTTGATCTCAACTTCTTCATCCACAAATTCATCGTCATTGACGACCTCTTTAAATTCATAAAGATCCACTTCGCCCGCATCTTCATTGTATTGGGCTTCAATCTCACGGTAAGTTCCGTATTTTTTGCGAGCGGCAACCAGCATGCCCTGAACAACAGCATCAATCACCAACTGACGATCAATCCCTTTGTCTTTTCCAACCTGCTCAATGATACGACCCAGTTCAGAGAACATATTTTCAGCCATGATTGCTTTACCTCTTCTTCTTTTTAGCAGGGCTTTTCTTTGCAGCGCCCTTTTGTCCTTTAGTGTCTTTAAATAAAGTCTTCGCTTTTAAAATCTTATCCATAGGTATTTCGAAACTTTTGGAGCCCTCTTCCACCAGAAGAGCGTTTTCACTCACTTGTTTCAAATCCCCTTTGACCGTTTTGTTTTTGTCTTCTTCAGCTTCAAACTTCACCTGAACATAGCGGCCGATGGCCTTTTCGAAATGCCATTTTTCAGTGAGCTTTCTTTCCAGTCCGGGGGTGGAAACTTCCAAGTCGTAGCGTCCACCGGGAATGAGATCTTCCACATCCAAGGCCAAGTTCAAAGCGCGCGAAACATTCACACAGTCATCCAGGCTGGCTCCGTCAGGGTCTTTATCAATGTACACCCGCAAGGTTCGCGAACCCCCATCGACAAATTCCAAGTCATATAATTGACAGGATTCCCGTAAGGCGATTTCCCCTGCGAGGGCTTTGATTTTTTCCACCAGACCTGAGGCCACCCAAACTCCAAACAAAAGATCAAAAAAAAGAGGGCATTCTCTGCCCTCTTCACTCTTTCAGAGGTCTAACAAAATCAGGGGGTTAAATCAAGGCTTTCTTCGCTCAAAAAGTGCCCAGGTGGAACAAGACTGCGTCTCCCCCATCCCGGTAATAACGGGGACGGCGGCCCACCTCTTCAAAGCCCAGATTCTTATAGAGGTGCTGGGCAGGGGTGTTTTCGGCGTGGACCTCCAACCAAATTCTTTCGGAGGGGCTTCGGCGCTCGATCAAATAAGTCAGAAGATAGCGCATATCCCCCTTCTTTTGGCGGCTGGGATGAGTGGCCAGGGCTGTAATCTCCCGGTGCTCATCAAAGTGGCGGTAAAGAACAAAGGACGTTAGCCCCTTGGGCCCCATAAGTCCAATTCCCTGGCCATGCTTCAACTCTTGCTTCAAGAGTTCCTTGTTCCAAGTGCCGCCCACAGGGCATCCTGCACTTCCATAAGCCTCCTGAAGGACGTCCCAAATCTGTTGGCCATGACTCTTGGTTAGGACCGTTATTTCACCGTAATCGTCAAATGTCTGCATATCTCAATGTCAAATTTCCGAAAGTAAGTTTCTTGCCTTGTATTTTGAGCGAAGGACGTCATACCAATCTTTGAGGCGCTGCTCAACCTGGGATCTGCGCAAATAGATTTTTATATTCTCTTGAAACTGTCCGAAGGGCAAATTTCCAAATTTCAGACGGTTTTCGTCGAAATACTTCCGTGCTTCCGAATCAGAAATAGGAATGACCGAAGACTGGGCCCGGAATTGAATAAATTTATTGGCCTGCACCTTTCGAAAAAACACCTCTTCCCATTCTTCTTTGGTCGGAGCCAACTTCTTCCAGGCCGCCGACTGAAACACGGCTGGAGAAAGGCGATTCCGAGCCTTTTCTTTTTCCTCAGGGAGCAAGCGCATGGAAGAAAAATGGGCCGCTTCGGTAGAGACCAAATGTTCCACCAATGTTTTCTCCACCTGTCCAAAAAACTTTTTAGAGTCTTCAGAGAAAGTTTCGAACTGCTTCTCCCCTTGCAAGGAAATTTCAAGCAGGTGCTGCATATGCACCTCACGACTGGTGAAAATGTGATCCTTCGATCGGGCCACCGTCATGGACACCAATTCCCCATGGACCGAGGAAAGGGGCGCAAGACTGAAAAAAATGAAAATCAGGGAAAAGGTGGAAGAACTTCGAAACATGGAATCATATTGCCACAGAACCAGCGCACTGGCCTTAAAAAAAGAAAGGGCCAGACCTCATTGGGGTGAAGGTCTGACCCTTTGACACACGATCGATGAACAGAGACTCACACAACTCGAACTTAGAACAAGAACTTCGCATTCACTGTAACTTGAGATCGATCAAGCTCCTCAAGAGGAGTACCGTACTGAGGCTGTGCCCACTTTTGAGCAAACACAGGCTCGCTGTTGTTTACAAAGACGTTCTTTGCATACTTGTACTCAGCTCCAAGAAGAAAACTTTTGCTCACTTGAACATCCAATCCCACCATGATGTTTCCATCCACAGCGTGAGTGTTGGCTTCGCCAGTGTACTGGTTGTAACCGTCGTTGTAGTACATGCGGCTTCCAGAGGCACTGATCACTCGGTCTTGGTAGTTTCTGTAGATGTAAGAAGCTCCCAATCCAAGGTAAGGTCTGAGCATACCTGTTAAGAAACGATATTTTGTATTTAAACCGAAATCGTACTGATTCACTTCGCTGTAGATGTCGGTTTTCCAAAAAGTGTCTACAAAGTGGCTGGAGTAAAGGAATGAACCTTCCACGGCAAAGTGAGAGTTCAATTCTGTTCCAAGAACCACTCCGGCGGCGTATTTGGATTCTACGTTGCCTGCGTCGTAAGACATTCCACCCAAAGCCACTCCCATATAGGCACGGCCTTCATCCTTTTGGTAAGAATCATGGATCGCAACCGTGTTCTGTTGAACAGGATAGTGAGCCGGAGCAACCACAACAGGAGTGGGCTCAACTTCCTTAACAACTTTTTTAACGATCACTTGTTTTTCGATGACACTGTCGTCTTGACCATAATCATCATCGTCCACTTCTTTGATCACTTTTTTCTTAATGACTTTTTTGCTGTCCAAAGCTTCAAATCGGTCTCCAAAAAGCACATCTGCGCGACGTCTTTCGTCTTCCAATCGAGAAGCCTCAAGCTTTTCAACAATGCGTTGCTCGGTTGAGATTTCTGCACTTTTACGGGCACTTCTCATAGAGTCCGCTTGCGACAAAGCTTCGTTGGTTGCGGCCACATCTGTTGCAGCAACACTTTCCACTTCAACCTCGGTGTCCACGTCCGCTTTGCTGTCGTTTTGGTTGTCGTTGGAATTTGTATTTAGAATGATGATTCCGCCCTGAGAGCTGTCATCTTTCTTTTTGTTGATGGTTTTGGTTTCCACTTGAGAATCCTGAATGATGGCGTCTTGAAAGTCGCCTTCCACTTCAGTTTCCGCGTAACCTTTGAATGATGTGATTGCTAAAGTAAGGCCGGCAATCACTGCAGCCATTTGAGTAAACTTCATGTTCGTCTCCTTTAGTGAGTTGACTCTTGTGTGTCGTGTTTGTTCATGGTTCTTAATAGCAACCGCTGTGCCGATCTTTGGCAGAGGCGTTGAAGACTTTTCAAAGGACTCCAAGATGCTGTTTTTATTAGCATTTTTCCTTGGCCGCTTTGAGGGGCTATCTTTTAGGAGGGAGACCGGGAGACTGCTGAAGTGTTCATCAACCTCACAATCCTGAAAAGATTTTCTTGTTTTTTTCGGGAATTAAAGTTTTACTCGGTGACTCTTTTGAACGGTGTGCCCTTGTGGCGGAATTGGTAGACGCGCTGGATTCAAAATACAATGAGTCCAAAGCTTAAAGGAGTTTTTTAGAAGGTGGGAAAATTAGACATTTCAAGTAATTAGGATTCTAATTGAACTTGGTGAAAATGTCTGGAAATTAGGAACGCAACAAATACGCAACACGCCTCGGTGGTGGAATTGGTAGACGCGCCGGACTCAAAATCCGGTACCAGCAATGGTGTGGGAGTTCGATTCTCCCCCGAGGCACCAACTAAAATCAGTAACTTAGCTCAATTTGTTTTTCAAAAGGTCTTTCTGAAATCAGTGGATGCAACAAATACGCAACAAGATCATTACAATTAAACGGTGGGCTCACTTTACTAAATTTCCACCTCGTCTACTTCAAATGGGTCCTCATTCACTTTCGGTTAGCGCCTCTTTCCCATATCTCAAAAAGAATTTCTCTCCTACGAATATAAATGCCAATCCAACCAATGAAGACCAAATAACCAACTGGTCTTCTCGAAACTTGACCACCAAAAAAGCAGTGAGGACTAATAAGTCGAGCGCAATTGCTGAAAGTAAAATGAGAGAATTTGCTTTGACCTCTTTTCTTAAATATCTAAAAACTCCCCAATGCACTGCTATATCCATAATGATATAGAAAATCGCACCCAAAGATGCGATTCGACTAAGATCAAATAGAACGGTTAAAACCATTGCTATGACAATTGTATAAACAAGCGTGTGCTTTTGAATATCTCCTGGCATACCGAAATGTTTATGGGGCACCAGCTTCATGTCGGTTAGCATCGCAAGCATCCTAGACACAGCAAAAACACTGGCAATAACACCAGAGGCCGTCGCCGCTATCGCAAAAGCCACTGTAATCCACAACCCCCACTGACCGTAGGCAGGTCTTGCGGCTTCTGCAAGAACGTAATCCTTAGCTTTTATAATCTCCCCAATTGAGAGGTTTCCAGCCACAGCAAAACAAACTAACAGATAAATGACGACACAAATTATCAGAGAAATAACTATGGCTCGGCTGACATTCTTATGGGGCTTTTTGATTTCACCACCACTATTTGTGATCGTTGTGAAACCCTTATAGGCAAGTATCCCTAGCGCTGTCGCTCCCAAGAATCCCATCAAATTAGTATCTTCGGGAGCAACAGAGACACTTTCAAAGGTAAAGCCAGAAACCCAAAGGCCACCGAGTGCGAGCAAGGCCAGCCCACCAATTTTGATAAATGCCATGATATATGAAAAAGTCTGAATAAACTTATTACCTAAAATGTTTATTAAAAAAGCAAAAGCTAATAAACTCACTCCTAATAAGGGAACTAGCCAGTCTTTTCCAGATCCATCAAAAGCTTGAAGAGTATAGGTTCCAAAAGTTCTCGCCACTAAGCTTTCATTGATCACCATAGAAAAATACATCAACAAAGCACAAGCACCTGTCATCGTTGATTTGCCGTAAGCTTTTTTTAGATACATTGCAATTCCACCAGCAGATGGATAGGCATTGGACATTTTTATATAAGAGTAAGAACTAAAACTAGCTATTATGGCGGCGGTCAAAAAAGCAAATGGAAACCACTCTTTTGCAAGCTCAGCAATCTGCCCAGTTAAGGCAAAAATGCCAGCACCAATCATAACTCCAGTGCCCATCGCAACAGCACCACCTAAAGTTAAACTGCTCTCTTTATAATCGCTCACTACAAATCCTTACTTAAAAAATAAAAAATCTTTCTTTCTGAAAGAGGAAAAGAATAACACAAAACCAGTTAAAGTCACACTGACTGCTAAGAACGCTGCGATCACAAGCCACCAGTGGTTAAAATTTTCTCTCTCAGAATAATCCATAATATGTAACATCCATAAAAAGTCGTAAACTCGCCAGATATTGCCTCTAACTGCCTTTAAATTTCCATCACTTGGAGAGACATAAAAGCTAGTCTGGTCGTTATCTTCAAAATCTATACGCCATACCGGATATGTTGAGCGATACTCACTAACTGGTTGATCTAAAAGAGTCGACTTTAGAATCTTTGCATCTCCCGCATATCGAGACCTTACAATCTCTTCTGCTAATTTTTGACTCAAAGGAGATAGTAATTCGCCAGTTTTAGCATCAATCAGTTTAGACTCGCCACTCATGGCTTTGACCTCATATACGGGTCTCTCAAGGAGCATCTTGATTTTTATTTCACCGATATTTTCTTGATTCAACCCTGAAGCCTCGACAGCTTTCAAGATTTGAACATATTTTTCAGAAACAACTAAAGGTCGATCCTCAGACTTTTTTAATAAGTGTTCACTTCTAACGGTCTCTATAGGAACAAAGCTCATAAATAGGCCACTAGCTGTCCACAAGAAAACCTGAACACCTATAACCAAGGCTAACCACTTATGCCACTTTCTCATTCGCACTGAAAACTTCACTTTTCCTCATCTCCCAAAAGAATTTTTCCTCTCTCAACCCATTCTTCGATGGCTTTCTTTTCTGTATTCGTGAGTTGAGAGGACCAGTGCATAATTTTATAACGAAACGGCGGCATTTCATCTTTCCTAACTACTTCCTGTATTGCCTCAAGGTCTTCAAGAGGGGTTCCATGTCCTTTAAAGGGGAAGCCACCTCGCAAATCCAAATGCTCCTTGGCCTCCCGCATATCCTCATCCATTATATTTTTAGCGACAGGAAGCGCATGATACCAGGGGAGCTTTTTAGGTTCTCCGTGGCAGTCCATACATTTTTTTTCAAATATTGAAGCAATATTTTCTCTATAGGATTGATCTATTTCATTAAGAACATCTTGTTTAACAGGCTTTTCTTGTTCCTCTTTTTTCCCATGACTCTCTCCCTGATGAGCTGAAAGCTCACCAGCTAGAAAAATCACTATTAAAAAGATCAACTTTTCCATTTCTGAGACCTTCCTAATCTAAGAGCATTTCCAATCACTGACACTGAACTTAAGCTCATAGCCGCAGCGGCAACCATCGGACTTAAAAGCACCCCCAGGAAGGGATAAAGCACTCCCGCCGCTACGGGCACCCCAAGTCCATTATAAACGAAAGCAAAAAATAGGTTTTGCTTAATATTTTTAATTGTCATTTGACTTACTTCTCTAGCTCTTGCAATTCCACGGAGATCACCTTTGACAAGAGTCACACCAGCACTTTCCATTGCCACATCAGTGCCAGTTCCCATTGCTATTCCAACATGGGCTTGAGCAAGAGCAGGCGCATCGTTAATACCGTCTCCCGCCATTGCGACAATATAACCCTCACCTTGCAGTCTCTTAATCACATCAGCTTTCTGATTGGGAAGCACATCAGCAATAACTTCATCAAGGCCAATTTGAGAAGCTACGGCCTCCGCCGTTTTCTTGTTATCTCCCGTGAGCATTATCACTTTGATTCCTTCACTTTGAAGTTTTATAATTGCCTCTTTTGAAGTTTCCTTAATAGGGTCAGCAACGCCTATAATTCCCAGCACCTGATTCTCAAAACCTACAAACATTGCGGTTTGCCCTAAAGCTCTCAGTTCATCAGCTTTTTTAAGAATTTTCTGATCAAACTCTAAGCCGCTAAACAGGGCCTTATTTCCTAAAAGAATCTTCTTCCCGTTAATTTCTGCTTGCACACCCTTACCCGTAACCGAGTTAAAATTCTTAGTCTCCTTTAACGTGACACCTCTATCTTTCGCACCACTAAGAATTGCCGCAGCGAGAGGGTGCTCACTACCTGACTCCAGGCTTGCGGCCATTTCTAACACTTCATTTTCATTCAAATCTGAAAAACTTATAACCGATACAAGCTTTGGTTTTCCTTCGGTAATAGTTCCTGTTTTATCTACGACCAAAGCGTTTACTTTTTCCATCTGCTCAATGCTCTCTGCATTTTTAAACAGAACTCCAAGACCAGCAGCTTTTCCAGTCGCCACCATAATCGACATTGGAGTCGCCAAACCAAGAGCACAAGGACAGGCAATAATTAAAACAGCAACCGCATTAATCACCCCATAAACAAGACTCGGCGCTGGACCAAAAAAGTACCAAATAAAAAAAGTGATGATAGAAATCAAAATGACAGCCGGAACAAAATAAGATGAAACTTGATCTGCTAATTTTTGAATGGGTGCACGACTTCTTTGGGCCTCACCTACCATTTTAACAATTTGCGACAGCAAAGTGTCTTTACCTACTTTTTCCGCTTTTACGATGAGCGAACCTGTTCCATTAATTGTTGCACCAACAACTGAGTCACCATTGGTTTTCTCAACAGGAATAGGCTCTCCAGTAATCATTGACTCATCAACTGAGGACTTCCCTTCTAATACAATTCCGTCCACAGGAATTTTCTCTCCAGGACGAACTCGAAGCTTATCGCCTAAATGGATGTGTTCGACCGGAATATCTTCCTCTTCGCCGTTGTCTTTGATTTTACGGGCGTGTTTGGGTGCTAGACCAAGCAAAGCTCTAATAGCAGCCCCCGTTTGACTTCTTGCCCTAAGCTCTAAGACTTGGCCTAAAAGAACCAGAGCCACAATAACAGCTGCCGCCTCAAAATAAAGTCCCACTTCTCCTGATGAATCTTTAAACGAGTCAGGAAAAAGATGTGGGAAAAATACAGCCACCATACTATAGGAGTATGCCACTCCCACACCGACTCCAATTAAGGTGAACATATTTAGATTTCTATTTTTTAAGGACTGCCAAAATCTTTCAAAAAAAGGAAGGCCTGCCCACAGCACGACAGGTGAAGCCAACAGCACTTCAAGATAGCTTAGTAATCGTCCTGATAAAAATTCATCAAAAAAATGTCTGCCACCCATTGTAATAACCAATAGCGGAAGGCACAGAACCACGCTGGCCCAAAAGCGTTTGGTCATATCATTAAGTTCTGTCTTGTCTTCTTCCATATCCAGCGAAATTTCCGTTGGTTCCAAAGCCATTCCACAGATTGGACAAGTGCCTGGTCCCATTTGCTTCACTTCCGGGTGCATAGGACAGGTGTACTCTACATTTGAGTGATCCATGGCTGGCTGAGGGTTAGGGTTGAGGTATTTTTCTGGATCAATCTTAAATTTTTCATTACATTTGGGATTACAGAAATAATACTCTTTTTCTTTATAAGTAAGGCTTCCACCTTTGGCATTTTGTGGATCAACATCCATTCCACAAACAGGGTCCTTCACTTTTTGAGAAGTGTTATGCTTATGATCTATATGACAACAACTGGTATGCTGATCCATTTTTCTTTCTCCTGATTATAATACCTTTACGATTCCGGCTTTCATGTCCATTCCACAAAGAAGTTTAATTTCTCCCGATTTATCCAAATGACCGACTTGAAATCGAACCTCTTTATTTAGTGGCAGCTTTGTTTCACCTTTTCCATTCACATTTTTAAGCTCAGTCATACAGGTCTTATCTGTTGTGCGAGTGACTAAAAGAACAAGATCCTCGCCTTTATGACCTTCTATTTGAGAAGGCGTAAATCCATCTTCGCTAATGGTGACTTTGACCGTCTTTTCTTTTGCGGACTTCTTATGTGCAGCATGTTTTCCTTCATGAGCAAAGGAAGCTCCCGCCGCCAATAATGATGCGATAATTACAAATAGTTTTTTCATAGGTTTCTCCTTGTTAGTTGTATGATTGCTTTAGTTTTCTTTCTTTCCACATATAAAAAATAACTGGATAAATAAGTAGCTCTAGAAGAAATGAAGTAAATAATCCGCCAATCATAGGAGCTGCGATTCTCTTCATGACATCACTGCCAGCACCTACCGACCACATAATCGGAATAAGACCCATAAAAAGTGCCGCAACGGTCATAAGCTTTGGCCTTACACGATGAACTGCACCTTCAATCACAGCTTCTTCAAGATCACTTTTTGTCCGTAATCTTCCAGATTGCACTCGATCCTTGTAGGCGAGATCCAAATACATAAGCATAAATACGCCTGTTTCAGCATCTAAGCCTAAAAGTGCGATCATTCCCACCCAAGCCGCAATCGACATATTGTAGCCTAAAAATACAAGTAGCCAGACAGCACCAATGAGTGAGAACGGAACTGCTAAAAGAATGATTCCTGTCTTAACCCAAGAGCCGGTGTTGAAATAAAGCAGATATAAAATCAAAACTAGAGTCAGTGGGATGATATATGTGAGTCTTTCTTTGACTCTTTCCATATTCTTGAACTGACCACTCCACTCAACTATATAACCTTCAGGAACTTTTACATTTTGATCAATTTTCTCTTTTGCTCTTTCGACGTAAGAGCCAATATCAGTTTTTTCCGGGTCTATATCCACATACACATAGCCAACAAGAGAGGCATTCTCATCTCTAATCATCCCAGGACCATTTTTGACAACAATATCAGCCACGGCACTTAATGGCACCTGAGCGCCTGTACGAGATGACGTAATCAAAGTTCTCTCAATACTTGGAATATCTTGCCTAAAGCTTGGAGCAAAGCGAACCTGAATGGGGTATCTTTCTCTAGAGGCCAAGATCTGAGAAACATTAGCTCCACCAATGGCTGCCATTGCCTGATCTTGAACCTCTTTAACCGTTAAACCATAATTTTTTAGCTTATTGCGATCAATATCTAAATCTAAGAAATAACCACTGGCAATTCTTTCGGCCACAACAGACCGAGTGCCATCTAAAGCTTTAATTTCAGCTTCAATTTTTTGCCCAATGTCTTGAATCGTCTCCAAATTGGGGCCAAATATTTTAAGTCCAATCGCACTACGAATTCCCGTGGATAGCATATCAATTCTATTTTTAATCGGCATAGTCCAAATATTAGGCATGCCAATGAAAGAGAGTTTTTGATTCATCTCTTCGATCAATTGCTCTTCGCTGATAGTCTCAGGCCATATTTTTTGAAATGGAAAAGTTAAATAGCTTGGAAGAACGGAATACCACCTGTCATTTTTTCGCCACTCAGATTTTGGTTTTAGGACAATGGTAGTTTCAATCATGCTTAGAGGGGCTGTATCTGTCGGAGTTTCCGCTCTTCCTGCTTTGCCGAAAACCGTGTCCACTTCTGGAAAGGTCTTTAAAATGCGATCTTGCACAATGAGAAGTTTTTGAGCCTCAGAGACAGAAAGCCCAGGTAGTGCTGTGGGCATATAAAGAAGACTTCCCTCATGAAGAGTCGGCATAAATTCAGAGCCTAGAAGTTTAAACCCAGGAAAAATTGAAAGAGTTCCAACAAGGGCAATTGCAAGTGTTGTCTTTTTATGACGTAGCGTCCACTTCACCGCAGGCGTGTAGAGTTTAAAAAGTCGTTTACTAATAGGATGTCTTTCTTCCTTATAGTAAGTTCCTATTAAAAACTTATTTCCCAGTGTATTAAGTAATGGGTACTTCGTATTAAAAGGCTCAATACGCGCAAACAACATCCGCATTGCTGGATCAAATGTAACAGCAAGAAATGAAGCTATAGCCATTGTGAATGTTTTAGAAAGCGCCAATGGCCTAAAAAGCCTTCCTTCTTGATCAATAAGAGTAAATACGGGAATAAAGGCCACCGCGATCACCAGAAGGGAAAAGAACACAGATGGACCCACTTCTTTTAGAGCATCCAGTCGGACTTGAAAGAAGTCGCCTTTTCTTCCACCCTCATCCCAGGCTTGAATTTTTTTATAGGCATTTTCCACCTCCACAATGGCTCCATCGACCAGTACGCCAATAGAAATTGCAATTCCTGCTAACGACATGATGTTTGAGCTTTGCCCAATAATGTAAAGCGGAATAAAAGCCAGAAGAACGGAAACTGGGATTGTAACGATAGGAACAATGGCGGACGGAACATGCCACAAAAATAATAAAATAATCAGACTTACGATAATTAACTCTTCAATAAGAGTTCCCTTTAAGGTATCGATGGCTCTTTCAATAAGATCGGAGCGATCATAAACGCTTTTTACACTCACTTCTTCAGGCAAATACTTCTTAATCTCTTTTATTTTATTTTTGACGTCTTCGATCACTTTTGGAGCGTCTTCGCCTTGCCTCATAACAATGATGCCACCAACCACATCACCTTGACCGTTAAAATCAGTAATACCTCTTCTCATTTCTGCGCCAATACTCACACTAGCCACTTGTTTAACAAGTATTGGAGATCGGGCATTAGAGCCATAAGAGATAACCGCATTTTCGATCTGTTCAGTGGACTCAACCAGAGCGCGACTTCTAATCATGGCCTCAGCACCAGAAAACTCAATGGTCCTGCCGCCTGATTCTTGATTGGCGTCTTGTACCGCATCCATGACTTGTTTGATGGAAAGATTATAAAGCTGTAGTTTTGTAGGATCGACTTTAACTTGAAACTGTTTTACATAACCGCCAATAGAGGCGACTTCTGCAACTCCTGGAACGGATTGAAGTTGAAATTTTAGTGTCCAATCTTGAATAGATCTTAAATCCGCAGTGGTTAATTTTCCTGATTCATCTTTTAAAATATACTGATAAACCCAACCCACACTTGTGGCATCAGGACCGATTTCTGTTTTCACTCCATCTGGTAGTTGAGACTGAATGCGATTTAAACTTTCTAAAACGCGACTTCTCGCCCAGTAGAGATCAACCCCATCCTCAAAAATGACATATACATAGGAATAACCATAATCTGAAACTCCACGAACCGACTTGACCTTCGGCGCTCCGAGCATCGAAGACACTATTGGATAGGTCACTTGATTCTCTAAAATATCTGGAGATCTATCCCATCTTGAATAAATAATGACTTGGGTATCTGAAAGGTCTGGGATGGCATCAAGAGGAATATTCTTTAAACTAAACACACCAATGACCACCAAAAGTGCCGTAATTGAGATCACTAAAAAGCGATTATGTGCCGAAAAATCAATGACGCTTTTGATCATTTAAGCCTCTAATTTTTGATTCGGAATCAATAAGAAAATTTGGACCGGAACTAATTTTATCACCTTCTTCCAAACCTTTGAGAACCACATACTCTTCAGAAACTTTTGGCCCAAGAACAACTTTCTTTGGATGAAGGGTTTGATCTTGATAGATATAAACAATACTTCCACTTCCAGTGAAGAGCACCGACTTTTCAGGAATAACAATTTGAGATCCAAGTTTAATCTCGATATTTCCATTAAAGCTAGATTCAATGAGTGAATTTGCCAGGTTCCCTTGAAGCGTCCCTACAACTCGGACAGTGCGACTGGTTGGGTCAGCTAAATTATCAACAGAAACAATCTCACCTTTCACTTCTTCTTCTGGATAAGCCTCGATATGTCCGGTAAATTTCGCTCCACCCTTAATAAATCTTAAATCTCTTTCAAAAACTTGTAAGGCCACTGAGTTTCTGGAAAGCATTCTTCCTGAAACTGCTATTGAGTACACCATTTCCTTTTTAGAGACCTCAATGGGTTTAATGCCAACAAGATCTGCCTGATAGGGGGAAATATTAAGGTCAATATCAGCCTTCCTAACATCAGCTTTTGACTGTTCCACTTTTACCAACTTCATGTGACAAATAGGACAACTTCCAGGTTTGTTTTGACGTATTTCTGGGTGCATAGGACAAGTGTAAACTTCTTCTTCAGAGTGCTGATGTGGCTCAGAATTTTTTGCCGTATTAGAATTCGTACAACCAGACAAAATTGTTAGCCCTGAGATGAGAGTGATTAAAGTTATAAGAAGGTATTTTCTATTCATGGGAGTCGTCCTCTATGCTTTTATATCTCGCAAGACCCGCTATGGCCTGCTCGTATTTTGACTTTAAAGAAAGGATTTGAAGCTGCACATTTGGAATAGACAAATAGGTGTCCAAATGTTCTTGAAGGCTACTTAAATCTCTAGGTGCAATATTCTGAAACAATCGCTTTCTCTTTAAAGACCGAGGCAAGATATTTTCTGTCAGAACACCAATTTGGTTTTTTAAGCTATCTATGGCTTTTTCTAAATTTGCCTTGTCAGCCTGGATAGATCTTTTTGTTTTTTGAAGTTCAATTTCTGCGGATACCCTTTGAGCGGAGGCTTGGTTGGAAGACGACTTTGGCTGCCAAAAATAGACAAAAGGAAGAGAAACTCCTACCATAATTTGATTGTTTTCAGGAAACATTGCCGTTTGCTCCATGTGACTGTAAGTCACATTTAGATCAGGAAGCCATTCTGATTTCCCTGCACTTTCCAAAGACTCATAACGCTTTACTTGTTTTTTTGCTGACCGAACCTGAGGAACATTTTCAAGAGAGCTAATTTTAGGAGCTTGAGACAAACCTGGGTCTTTGGCTTTAAACGTAAACGTCTGCGGGTCCTTATCTAAAAACTGAGCCGCCATTGTCATGCGCTCTTTTTGAACCTGCGAGAGCATTTCTAAATCATTCTTGACTTGATCAAGCTCCGATTCTGCTTTCAATAGATGAACTTTCGCGAAGGTATCAGATCTTGAGACAGATCTAGCTATCGCCAAATGTTTTTTTAAGAGACTGGCTTTTTCCTGTAAAATCCGCTCTTGCTCTTGAGATTCCCATACAAAAAAATAAATGTAATGAGCCACTGCCTTAATTTCTTGGGCCTTTGCCTCTAGACTGCTTTTTTCCGCATCCACAGCATACTGTCTCGCCTTGTAGTCCGAGCTGATCTTGGTTGGAAATGGAATTGACTGACTGACTTGCCAGCCCCTAGCGGTGCCTCCACCTTTCATCTCCATTTGACTGACTCCGACTTGAAGCGAAGGAACTCTAATCCCAGAGGCTTCGGCCTTGACTTGGTTCAAATCAGATTCTTCAAGACGTAGATCTAAATTGCTCTTGAGGGCCTGTGACTGAAATTCCTGAGGTGTTAATAGCTCTTCGGCTAAACACAGGCTAGACCCTCCAAAAGCAATTAAAACAGCCATAATTTTATAAAGATGATGTTCCATACCCTTAGTACGAGAAAACTTAAGACTTGTGACAAAACTGCAAAATCTCGTGTCTTTTTATGAGAAATGGCCTATTTTTTAAGCTGTTGTCACAAATTGATTAAATTCTCGTACTAGAAAATAGGCGCTTAAAGTTTAAGGACCAAATGAGTAGTGAAAGTCGTCAAATAGATAGAAAAGACCTAACTGATGAGGAGCTTATGGAGCTATATCAATCGAGTGACTATTTAGCATTTGAAATGCTCTATCAAAGGCATTCTGGTCGCATCTACAAGTATCTCACAGGAAAAGTAGGCTCTGAGATAGGTCAGGAGCTTTTACAAGACACTTTTGCTCGCATCCATAAATCGCGCGATAAATACAACATTCAGTTTCCATTTCTGCCCTGGGTTTTTACTATCGTTCGTAATCTATTAAGAGATTATTATAAAAAAGCAGAAACTCAAACTGTACAAAACTCTGTAGGACTTGAAGCTCTTTCTCTGGAAGCGAGTTCAGAGCTAACAAGCGTTGGGAGCCTTAGTCAGTTAGAAGTTTCCTTAGAAAGTCTTCCAGATCATCAGAGGCGCGCTCTAAGACTGCGTTATCTCGACGATTGGACTTTTGAGAAAATTGCAGAAGAGATTGAAACCAGTCCTCAAAATGTTCGCCAGCTTATTAGTCGAGGTTTAAAGAAGATTAGAGCCTCTTTAAATTCTCAAGATGGAGAGAGTCATGAAAAATAATATGAATGAAAAAGAATGGCTTAATGACTTTAATGAATTTATGGAGTGTGAAAGTGTTCAGCCTCCTGAAGCTTTGTCACAAAAGATTCTTTTAAGTACCAAGAAGCTGATTAATCCCTCGCCTTGGCTCGTTTTTGCCAAATTACTTGGGGTTCACTCTATTTTTGGCACTCTTTCTTTGGCAATCTGTAATCAGTTTGGCCTGAACCCATTTAATACTCATTTATCCTTATCAGAGTATTTTATGACTTTTGGACATTCCGTCTGTATGACCTTATGTGGAGTGATTTTTGTAGGCTTTAGCTTATTAGCCGCCTGGATGATTCTCTCTAGAGACGAGTTTTACGTTATCAAGAAAAACTATTTGATTCAGATTTTCTCATTAAGCTTTCTTTCCTTAGCAACATTTGTCGCCTTAGGCGCTCATGTCAGCCTTAGTATCTCTATTTTATGGACCCTGGGTGCAATTGTCGGCGGAGCACTACCTACTTGGATGCTTGCGCACAAGCGACTGCATTTTGCCTAGATCTCAAATTACTTTGAAGTCGCGCATCATGCCCATCGAACCATGTTCTAAGTTATGGCAATGAAAGGGAAAGTACCCAGTATAATCATCGAATCTTTTGATCACCCGGACGGTTTCACCTCCTGCGAGCAGAATTGTATCCTTCCATCCGCTATCCATAAATCCAATATCTTTTGAACTTCGAGAGAGCACTTGAAATTGGGAACCATGAACATGTATCGGATGAGGCATTCCCATTTTATTTTCAAACTCCCAAATCTCCATTGTGTTTAACTTCACAGTTTCTTTTTCTCGAACCGCTTTCATTTCATAGGTCAGACCATCTATTGTCCATCCTGTAGCGGGAGTCATTTCTAGAGTAAACTTCTTAGGTGAATCAAAATTAATGGCCTCACTGGGATCTAACTTTTGAATGACTGAAAATTGAGAAGGTAAGGTTTTTTCAGTGTAGCCATCTCCGATGACTTCAAATGGAATCAGTGTAAATGGATCACCTTGTCCCACTTGAAAGGGAATACTTTGTAACTCCACCATTTTACTCGGCGAAAAACTTCTAAAGTCTCTATAGAGATCCACTCGTTCACCAGGAGCCAGGTATAGATACTCTCTTTGTTCTGGAGCAGCCAGCAAACCACCATCATTACCTATAATAATTAATGGCTCTCCATCGCTCCACGCGAGCTTGTACAACCGAGCATTCGAGCCATTGAGCAGACGAATACGATAGGCATCTTTACTTAAATTTTGCTTAATTGGACGCTGACCATTGATAAAGAGAACATTTCCCATCATACCCATCATTAAGTCATGCCCTCCGCCCTGTAGATAAGAGAGAGAGTTGTCTTCTTGAAATAATCGATCTTGAATACAAAAGTTTAAGTCAAATTGACCATCAGGCAAACCATACTGAGACTCATGACCACCTTCAACGATGAGCATCCCTGCAAGCCCATGATAAATCTGGTAAGCTGTTCTTCCATGTGGATGAGGATGATACCAATAAGTTCCTGGGCGTTGATTAACCGTAAATTCATAGACATAACTTTCATTGGCATTTATCGCATAGCTCGGATGAGAGTCATATTTTTCTTCTAGATGCAGGCCATGCCAGTGAATAATGGATTTTTCATCTAAATGATTTTGAAAAATAATTTTTACTTTTTGTCCTTGCTGAAAACGCAAAGTCGGCCCCATGAATCCTTGCTGAAAATTTGTAACCACTCTTGAGTCACCACGAATCAATTCAGCCTCATAACAAAGCATGGGAGTACTATCACCGGATAACAAAGGCACATTTTTTTTTGTTGCTTTTAATAAGATCTCTACATCGGCTGGATCTGATGATTGAGCTAAAGCTTTGCTAAAAGGAAAGAGGCTAGGAAAGGTGTATAGCCCCATAGCTCCCGCAAATGAACTCTTCAAAAAACCACGTCTGTTAAAAGTTGCCACACTACCTCCCCAAGCATTCCAAAACACATGAATTACTCAAAGAGGCTAAGTCTTCCAAGCATAATCACAGGTGCGCGCCGCAGCAGTATTTGTTAATAGGTATATCCTAAGCCAAGGCCCCACTCATCATAGGTTTCGTTGTAGCTTGCGACAAAGGACAGGTGCTTAGTCTGACGATATTCAAGCTCCGTGTAAAAACGGCGTATGGAGCTGTATTCAAAATTAAATTGAAGCTTATCCGTAAGTTGTATTTCGTTTTCAAACTCAACCTCAAATTCATCATCATCGAGTAGAGGCTGGTATTTCACATCCACTTCAATATTCAGCGGAAGAATCCAAGTAAATCCTACCGTTGGAGTGGTATCAAAATCCCCCTTCTCTTCCTCAGTTTTAGCACCAACATATAAACTTAAAAAGCGAGTCAAAGTTCTCGCCGCGTGAATTTCTCCTTCTAGATCCTTGTCGTAATTCCCGACGACATCATATTCAAACATATAGTAAGAACTAAAAAGTTTACCCTCTAATCTTGAGTAATTAGTTTGTGCTAACAGTTTGGAACTTAAGAAAAAGTCTGAAGTCATAGTAAATTCTTCTGAGTTTTCTCGATCTTTTTCAAAACTCTCAGGACCAGGATTATCCTCATAACGAACTATTCTCGTCATCCCATCCATCATGTGGTAAAGAATATGGCAGTGAAAGAACCAGTCTTTTTCCTCATTGGCTGCAAACTCTATAACGGTTGTACTTAAAGGAGCTACATTGACGGTATGTTTAAGCACAGACCATTCACCCTGGTTTGTCATGACTCTAAAAAAGTGGCCATGAAGGTGCATCGGATGGTTCATCATTGTAGTGTTTTTCATCACGAACCGAACTCTTTCACCTTTTCTAATTTTTATGTAAGTATCAGGCCGCAAAGGACGACCATTGATCGTCCACACATAATTTTCCATATTCCCGTTTAAAGTGAAATTAATATTTCTTAGTTTTTGATCTTGGTTTGTATCAATAGGCTCCTTTGCTTTTAAAAGGCCATAAGTGAGTTCATTATAAATTGGCTCTGGATTCTTCTGAACAAGATTATTTTTCTGACTTTGTGGTGCCATATTCATAATGCGAAAACTCTGCTCAGGTTTCATCATTTCTGGGTGCTTCATCTTCATATCCGCCATCATCGGCATTAATGTCTTGTGGTCAGGTAGCGAATAAGTATCTTTTAGATCGTATTTAATGTCTTTTGGTATGTCTTGGAATTCATTCTTGTATACCATTGCGAACTCTTTCCAAAATCCCATTTTTGGCATCCCCATCATCTCACCCATTGTCACACCAATAGGCTGCTCCCAAGGCATAGGAGGTGCCGTAACCTTTTCAGTACCCTGGCTGCCAAGCCAAACTGATGAATAGCCTGAGTTATCAAAAGACGTTGCCCTTAACTCTAACTGCTTACTCTCATCTAGCTCAACAATAACATCATAGGTTTCAGCCACGCTTATCGGAAGAATTTTAACTCTAACTGGCTCAACAGGAAGACCGTCTGCCGCAACTACAGTCATATCCTTTCCTGCGTACGTCACTTTAAATATGCTAGTTGCTGAGCCATTAATTAGTCTCAGCTTTGCTTTCTTTGGCTGATTTTTCGCGTTGAATAGCTGAATTGAAGGTTGTCCGTTCGCAGTGAAAAAGTCATATGCTACGTCAGCGTAATCCATTCCTCCCATACGCTGAAAGCTATTGCGCCACTTGGTTAGTGCTGAACCTGTTTGAAAGGCTTTGAGCCATGACTGAACAGTCCCCTTAAAAAGGTCGTAATACTCCCCATCTCTTTTAAGGTTTCTGTGTACAACTTCACCCGACTCATGTGTAAGATCAGCAAATAAAATAGTCTTCTCGGGAATGGTCTCTTGATAATCTTTGGGGAGCATTTTGATAGGTCCATATAGACCATCTTCCTCTTGAAACATCACATGAGAGTGATACCAATAAGTACCAGTTTGTTTTACCGGAAAACGATATAGTTTTGAAGAATGTGGTTCAATTGGAGGAGAGTTTACATAAGGCACTCCATCTTGATCATTTGGAAGTAGAATGCCATGCCAGTGAATTAAGGTTTTCTCATCAGTATTATTTATGACATTAATTTCTGCTATATCGCCATACCGAAAGACAAGCTCCGGACCAGGAATTGATCCATTCAACCGTAACTTATTATTAAAGTTTTTTTTGCCAACCTGAATTGATCCTTTGGTGATCTCTAAATTATACCGGACAACCTCCGCATGGGTTGTAAAGGAAAAAAGCAATATTCCTATAATTAACAAAAGAGCCTTATCGAAAACTTTCAAAGTAAGAATCACTTTCTTACCTGCGCGAACTACTGAATTTACGAACTAAGAAAAAGACAAACCATATTGTAATTGCAAGGAAGCCAAGAAAAAGTAAGCCCGAAAAAAGCATCCCCCATCCCATTGAGCCGCACATAACGCAGCTCCCCTGCATTTGTCCGAATGCAAAAATAGGGAAAAGAAGTATTACTAGGAAATAAGCTGCTAACATTTTTTTCAAATCATGCTTCATACGTACTATTTAACCTAAAATCTTTAAAATAGACTTAAGATTAATTATAAGAAATGATTAAAGATCTACACATTTCTATGCAATCTTAGCACGACTTAGAATTCCAAAGGCAGATCTCAAGAATAATACAGTAATACCCAATCCAACGAAGAGATCCGGCAAAGGGGATCGTAATTGATAGACCAAAAATGCCGCAATTAACACGGAGACATTGGAAATAATATCATTCCTAGAACAAATCCATACCGACTCAAAATTAATATCATCATTCTTATGACGAGTAAGCAGTGCTAAACAAATTAAATTCGCTATCAAGGCAAAAATTCCGATAATCGTCATAAGTTCGGCTTCGGGTAACACCTGAAAAAGAAAGCGATAAATTGCGCGGAATAACACAACTAGCCCAAGGCCAATCATAAGGTAAGCTTTAAATTTCGAGGCCGCAATTTTAGCTGAAAAGCTTCGCTTTACTACATACAAACTGGAACCGTATGCAAGAGCATCCGCAAGCATATCCAAGGAATCTCCCACAAGTGCCGTAGAATCTGAGATCCAGCCGAGTATAAACTCTACTAAAAACATCGCCAAGTTGATAAACAAGACAATCCACAAGACCTTTGCTTGTCTGGTAGCCAAAGACTTAAGATCTTGCTCTTTGTTTGCACAACAACTATCTGCCAATTTTTTACACTTTCAGTTACTAGAAACTCTTATGTACCACTAGTTATTTAACAAGTCCGCTATTTACAAGAACGTCGCGTCATCTTGTTGCGTTTAAGACCGCAACAAGATTTTAAGCCCTGTTACCGCAACAAATACGCAACAAACGCTTGGTTGATTGAACGTATTTTCAAGGATTTAGTAACGACAGGTCTACGTTCAAAAATCTCATGTTTTCAACCACTTATAGAAGGGCCTGATCTTTCATAGTTTAACAATTACAACACTTTACATTAACCAGCCTTCGGCAAACTCGATCCATTTTGGCTCTGGACGCACTAGACTCAAAATCCGGTACCAGCAATGGTGTGGGAGTTCGACTCTCCCCCGAGGCACCAACGATTTCAATGAGTTAGCTGATTTTGTTTGTTTTTCTCTGGTTTCTTTGAGCTCTAAGACCGTAACAAATACGCAACAAAAAGTTTTATCAGAAATTGGGAAATAGACTCTTCGTCCGCCTCTTAATTTTACGTAGGTGCGATTTTGCCAGACACGATAGACGAGATTTCCCGTGCGTCTACCCTATTTCACTTCGACAACAGAAGTGAGTAATTCCTTTAAGCGTCGTAGTGTAATATTTTTTTCAGAGCCAAACTATGATCGACCGATTTCTCTAAACAGTTATACAATCCTGTTAGCAATTCTACGCTGAAGCGAAGCCAATATATCATGACTAAATTCTGTAAGCTCTAACGATCTGAATAAATGAGACTCGATTCTTTCATGCTCTATCATCGCAGTTTTTAGTGCGGCTATTAAGACTTTAAATGATACTGCTCTTTTTTCCCTCAGCGCATATCTTGCTTCCTCTAAAAGCTCTATTAAATTTCGATGTTCACTCCGCATTACAGTAGCCTCTTCAATTGCTACCTTATCTAAAAGACCTTCTTCTTCAATTTTAATATGCTCCCTTACCGCCCGCGCCGCCTTATCAAAAAGATCCCATGCATAATCGTGATCCTCAAATTTGAGACAACAAATACCCTCAACAAGCCTCCTAAAGGACTCATCAATAAGGATCTGGTCTAACTTGAGAGTATCTAAAACTTCTTTTTTCTTCATAACCTCTCCAAAAACCTCTTTGTATGACAAACTAAATTATCCAAATACGAAATTTGTTGGGTCCTCTCTAAGAGATAAGGATTCATTAAAACCATTCTAATCAATACAAGTTTATCGTCGTCCTCATCTATGTTCCATGAATCAAATAATCGAGATAAAACGTTTTTATAATTCTTCGTTGTAAGTGTAGTTTTGGAACAAGAAACATCAGGACTTTCTCTAAAAAATTTGTAGAGTGACTCTGTGGCTGTGTTTATATTATTTAGAGAGCTTCGATTTCCTACCACGCAAAAGCAAACAATATTAGTATCAATAGGTTTATAAATCCTAATTTCTGGAATATTCTCTAATCGTCTACACAGCTCTCTAGCTGCGCATAATCCATACTCTAAAATTTGTCCAAAACCATTTTCATTATACCCAACCACTTGACCATTAATCCAGGTCGCCGCAGCACCCGTAGCCGCACGTGATCCCTCAAGAGTGGTTGACCAAGTCGGATACTTAGCTTGCTGATTTAGCTCTAAATAGGGAGCTTCGAAGGAGGAAACTGAATAGCAATTTGAGTCTTTTGTTAAAATCGCACCACAGGCATAAGGTATATAACCCAATTTATGAGGATCTAAAGTTACTGATTCAACTCTATTTAAACTTTGCAGTGCCAAACGGCCCTTGGCTCCAAGAATTGAGTTATGCTTTTTTAATAGACAAGAATAAAATCCTCCATAAGCTGCATCAACATGGTGCCAAATATGTACATCTTCCTTTTTAAGCTCGTCCAAATAGTCTTGGACCTCATTTACAGGATCAAGCCCACCAAGCTCCGTAGTGCCCGCAATCGAAACAACCATTAAAATTGGACGATCATCCAAACGTGCTTTAGAAATGTTTATCTTAAGATCTTCAATAGAGAGCTTTCCATCTGAATCTAGCTCAATAGGCCAAAAGGCATCTTCCCCCAAACCAAAAATAGAAGCCCCTTTTTGCCAAGAATAGTGTTTGCTTTGAGGCACAAGAATAACAGGTCCTTTGAACGATAAACCCAGTTGACTCTTTAGACGATGAGCATACTCCCATGGCCCTTGAATAACGAAACTCCACTGCTTTGAGAGGGCTTCATCAATATTTAGATTATTAAGGTTGTACGAATAAATATTCCAACCACAGTGAGCCAACTCAAATACTCCTCTTTCAAAATGCTCACTGAAATTTTGATTGAGATAAAGTCCCTGAGATAACCAGTGGTCAAGTCGATACCGCGCGCGCCACAAAGCTTCAAAATTGGCCATAGTACCTCCTGATGTAAAATGACCTCTTCCATGCTCGGGACTCATTCCAATCATCTCAAGCAGCATATTGATTGCTTGAGTCTCTAATGTCTTTCCAACTCGTGCGACTTCAATCGAGGCATTATTTGGATTATGTATGAGGGTAGCTATATGAGCCATAATTCCAGGAAGCAGCAGCTCTGAGGTCATATGGCCCGTATATCTTGGGCTATAGGTTGGAGTTTCACTTTGCAGCAACTCGAGAAGTTTATTTAAGCCGTCTGACATAGATTGTTGTTTACCTATGTAGTTCGAAGAGGTTGCCGCACTGGCTGATATAACTCTGCCATCAGTTGAATAAAGACTCGAACGCCACTTTGTCCAATGCTCCAAAATACTGATCCACGAACGCGAAAGCCATTCCTTATTTTCAGAGCTTGGTCCGAGAAAATATGGTTGAAATGAGTATTGCTGATCAATATTTTTCATATGAAACTATTTTACCTGGTTATGATCTAACCTAATTCTAAATCCTTTCTTTTCATTCACCTTCCATTTTCGATAGGGGTAACCTCATCAAGAGATGTATCCCCCAAAGCGTCCAAGAACATATTTAAAGCTCCTTTGAGTCGTCCCTTCAATGGGCATAGATTCATGAAGTAACATTTACAGTTTGCGTCGTTAAAACACTCAGCAATGTTAAAACTTTCTTCCGTTTGCAAGATAATAGATTTTAGAGTCAACTTTCCGGCATCTCTATTTATTTGCAGTCCACCATTGCGACCTCTTGATGTTTCGATATGTCCCAATTTAGCCAATTGGTTTGATACTTTAATCAGACTATTTCTTGGAACTGCCAAAACCTCCGATAATTCGTTTAACGTTACAAGCCGCTTAGTCTGATTTAGATACATCAGAACTCTGAGTGAATAGTCCGTGTGATCGGTTAATCTCAATTTAATTCTCCTAGCATGAGGGCTTAGCTTGTGGTCCTGGTTTAAAAATTTTAACGAAAAAACTGATGCACCAACAAATCACCGCCAAAACCCAAAATGAAGCAGCAAGATGCAAATAGCTTTTTTTCCATAAGCCATCTGAAAATCCATATAAGACACGACTCAACACTCCAAGACTCAAAAAACCGACCACATACCAAAGCGCTTTTGATTTCATTTCTAAGTCAGTAGAATATGAACCATGTGCAAGGGTCACTCTTGTAGCAACTGCAAATGTAATTAGACCAAAACAACCGATAAAAAGCATGTGGAGCCATGTTATATAAAGCAATGGCTGAAGCCAGCACATCAAAAATGTAACTGGTATAGTTGCTGCAACTATTCTTACCCCATATTTGAGCGCCGAGGGTCTATCTGACGATCGAAAAACTCTCCAAATGAAGAGCAAGTATATTAAGGTCAAAATAAATAGACCCAAGTAACCATTCGTATGACCAGAGCCACTAAAAAATAGAGCTCCGCATACGAATATTCCAAGAGTGTGAAAGATAAGGTGTTGAACTTTAGATGCATTTTCAAACTCCGATGGAAGTCCTGATAGAAATGAGAAAAACCTAGTGCCTATACCCAACACCAGAAGCAAGATCGTTCCCACGTGATAAAGATGAGTTCCCATATAACTATTACCTTGAAAATGATAAATCCCACCAAGTATCGCCAAGGTCATAGCCAAACCCACATGGGAAAAAAAGACGGGAATCGGCTTTACACTTTTAAGAATTCTTCGACCTCCATAAAATAGTAGAAAAACAACTACTGCGATATTTGTTCCGTAGAACCATCTTCCATCAAGCGCCCATGTTTGGATAATTTGAAAAATGATTAAACCGACAGCGGTGGCGAACTCGTAAATATTCACTCCAGATGTACCAGTCATTCTGGGAATAGCCGTCATTAGAAATCCGACGATAAAGCTCCAAATAAATCCTCCTACGATAAGTCGGGAGTGAATAAAGATAGCGGGAGCACTAAACCAATTTAAATCTTGAACAAACCAAACACCAACAGCCAAAATAGAGCAGAATATTCCAATAGGAAAAAACACCTGATAAGGAGCAAGATTTTTCATTGTTAAACCTCCGGGACACTCAGTAATCGCAATGAGTTAAATAAAAGCGCCAAAAAACTAATGATCATCGCAACTACAGCGCCAAGTGGAGAAAACTTTTCCATTGCTGCCAGACTAAGGGCAATCGCATTGTAAAGTAATGCCGCCGCCGCGTTTTGCTTAAGAACTGTGCGATATGACCCTGCATAATCCAACACTCTAAGAATTAAGTTTAAATTTGGAACTTTGATTTCAATATCTACAGGACCATATCCTAAGATGCGGTGACCTAGACGAATACTGACATCAGCTTTCGCAAAGGCCAAGGTGTCATTAAGACCATCTCCCACAAAAATGCTTTTAGGCTTTATTTTATATGCTTTATCTTCTGGACTCAAGTTCCCAAAGTAAGAAACATTTTCGAAAGTACTTTCGAAGCGCTCTTGTCCCGCAAATGATGGGTCTCCTGATAGCACACCAATTCTATAGCCTGAGAAGTTCTTCACTAAAGACTTAATAAACTTCAATGAACTTTCATCGTAACTTTTTTTGCTTATAATTTGGCCGACAAGTCGATTGTTGAAAGCCACATAGGAAGTGCTAATTGTCGCATCTGGAATTTCAATCCCTTCTGATGCCAAAAATAGCTTGCTTCCAATAGTAAATAGCTTGTTATCTTTCGTCCACGCAAAAGATCCTTTGCCGGGAATTTCATCAATTTTTTTAATTAAGCCACTACCTCTTTGTTTTTGATCTTTCAATAACCCGCGCAAAATAGGGTGCTGACTCTTTTGTGATAATTCTGATAGGTAGCTATCAATATTTTCACTGTCTTCGATCGGGAAATAAATAGATTCAACTGCTTCGAGCGTTCCCGTTTTATCAAAATAAATGTTTTTAATATGAGCCAGATCTAAAAGAGCATCACTACGATATATAATTACTCCTACTTTTAATAAAGCCAAGTGTGCCATTTGCTTGGATAAAGGGATAATACTAGCAAACAGACAAGGGCAGAATATGAGAATTCCCACAAAGAAGGCTTCCACAATCGTCTTGATAGTTGAGCCGTTATGCCAGGCTATCAGTGCTAAAACGCCTGCACCCAAAAAGGCAATTACAGTCAATGAACTCTCTATCTTAGAAAATAATTTCGAATAATATGAGCTTTGCTTCTTTGCAATCAGAGCACTTTCAGCCCACTCATCTATTTTTCTATTGCCCTGAGAATTAGTTACACAAATTTCCAAATCGGTAGCGGCTATTGCACCCGCAAATACATGATCTCCCCTACATAGAGAAATTGCGGTCGACTCTCCGCTAAGTAAATGATTATTAACAATGCACTTTGGAGACTCTATAACGCCATCAAATGGAATGGTTTCTCCAGAAAAAACTCGCACACTCTGACCTCTTTTTATTTGATGTGCTTCTGCTGGTTTCCATTCTTGGTCTTTCCAGACCCTCACTTTATTTTGAGCAGGATGGAGCTGAAATAAAATCGAAGCTGTCATTTTATTGATGATTGAATTCTCAATTTTTTTTGTTAATAGCAATAGAGCAATAATCATTGATCCGGAATCAGCATATGAGATTGCTTCTCCGGTAGATAAATAAATAATGGATACTGTCATAGCAGAAAGACCGCCAAAGAAAATAAAAAGATCTAGAGTTAAGAGGCGACCATAAATTAAAGCACGAAGTCCTGATACTGCGTATGGATAAATCCCCAACAAAATTGCAGGTAGACCAAACATAGATGAACCTAGCGCGATAAGATAGACTTCCCTAGAAGATAGTCGTCCTCCGGAATATCCAGCAAATGCAATCATCGAAGCCCACATCGCCAAAAACCACACAATACTTACAAGTAACCACGGCATTTTATTCTCTGAGTCCTTTTCAAGCTCTTTTTGAAAACCTCCGAGCCACCCCTCCACTTGCTTCTTTACTCCGAATCCAATTTGTCGAATTTTACTTTGAATGGTTTCGTCGATATTCCGAGATTGAGACTGTTCAATAACTTCTACCGAAAGAAGTTTGCTTGCATAATTGATATCAGCGGATTTAACACCTTCCACTTTAGAAACCGCCTCACGCACACTTTTCGCGCATGTGGCACACCACATTCCAGAGACAAAGTATATGAGCTGATTTTGAGCTTTATGGGTCATTTTATTCCAATTGACATCTTTTTTTAAATGTTGCATTTTAAATACAACATTTCAATAAAATAGTTCGTGGGGATGCGCCAGGACTAAGATCTGGTAGGTGAAAAATATGGATGCAAAGCTGGTGTTCTTGATACTGACTTTCTCAATTTCAATTTTGGGGATGGTCGCTTTTGTAGTCGCCCTTATTCAAAAACAAGTTTTAGTGCCTCCATCTGCCGCAAGATCCATATTTTCTGACGGTAAATCTGGACACAAGGAGTTGGACCAACCAGGAAAACAGAGCGAGATTTGGAAAGCATTGGATCAATCCGCCAAGGCTCCGATTTTATTTTTTCTTGTCTCCTCAGTGATTTGGCTTGTTTTAGGATCAATTTTCGGGCTGTTGGTTTCCTTTAAGTTTCATAGTCCTGACTTCTTGGGAACTCAGGCCCTGCTCACTTTTGGAAAACTTCGCCCACTACATTTAAACATCATTGCCTATGGCTGGCTTAGCTTTGCAGCTTTGGGCATTGCCCTTTGGCTTGTTCCGAGGCTAACCCGCGTGCCTCTACAAAACACCAAAGTTCTGTATGCCGCCGGAGTTTTGTGGAACATTGGGGTGATCCTAGGTTGTATCGGAATTTTATTTGGATACACCGACGGACTTGAATGGCTTGAGTTTTGGTGGCCTATAGATATTCTTTTGGCAATTGCTGGAGCTATGGTTGCTATCCCTCTTTTCCACACGATTTATCTAAGTAAAGAAAAACATCTCTATGTCACCATGTGGTATACGATAGCCGCTTTAATTTGGTTCCCCGTGCTCTTTGTTATAGCCAACTCTCACTTTCTTCATACGGGAGTTCAGCAGGCTATTGCAAACTGGTGGTTTGCTCACAATGTTCTTGGCCTTTGGGTGACTCCGTTGGGCCTTGGAATCATATATTATCTTCTCCCTAAAATCATTGGGCATCCAATTGCCTCTTATCAACTTTCTTTATTTGGGTTTTGGGGATTAGCGCTTTTTTATTCTCAAGTAGGGATGCACCATCTTCTCGGTGGACCAATTCCAACATGGATTGCCAACTTGTCAATCGTTATGAGCGCTGGCATGGCAATCCCCGTTATTACGGTTGCAATCAATCATCACGTTTCAGCCTATCGACATTTTCACGTTTTAAAAGATTCCGTAGTTTTAAGATTTATCGTGTTTGGGGCGATGTCTTATACAGTGAGTTCCCTTCAAGGGTCTTTACACTCCTTAAGAACTTTTAATTACATAACACATTTTACTCATTGGACTGTTTCTCACGCTCACCTAGGACTTTACGGTTTTACAACGATGGTTTTATTCGGAGGTATTTACTTCGCAATGCCTCGACTCGTAGGAAGAAATTGGAAATACCCAGGCTTAATCAATGCCCACTTCTGGATCGCTGCCAGTGGAATCATTCTTTACGCCGTCGCTCTAGGTATTGGTGGATGGCTTCAGGGAATGGAGTTAAGAAACCCTCAAGGAAGCTTTGAAGCATCGATGACAATAACTTTACCATATCTTGTTATGAGGAGTGTCGGTGGCACACTTATGCTCATCTCTCATTTCCTACTTTTATATAATATTTTGTCTCTTCTGTATTCTAAAGATAAGGAGGCTTTAGCATGAATAAAGCCTATATTTTTATTCTTGGCGGTACTAGCACAATAACACTATCTATCTTTCTTTTTGTACTCGCGCCTCGTGTGCAAATTATAGATGTGAATGAAAAAGGGATCAGCGCTCAAGAGCCTTATTCGGAAATAGAACTTAAAGGCAGACAAACCTACATGGAAAATGGCTGTATCTATTGTCATTCTCAACAGGTCAGAGATCCTTCAGTTGGAGCAGATAAGTATTTTGGCTGGGGACGTCCAAGTAAACCCTCTGACTATATCCATGATGAACCACATCTTTTGGGAACTATGAGAACAGGACCTGATTTATCAAATATCGGGTCAAGGCAACCCAGTAAAGATTGGCATCATCTTCATTTTTATAATCCTCGTATTCTGGTGAAGTGGAGTATCATGCCGCGATTCTCATTCCTCTATGAGGAAATTTCATCTAATGAAAGTCCCGCAGAAAATGCCATTCGTGTTCCCGGCGAGGAAAGCCAATGGATTATTCCTAGCCAAGAGGCCGAGGCTCTTGTTGCTTACATGTTAAGTTTAAGAAGAGATCGTGATCCTGAAGCCGTTCAAAAGGAGTCTAAACAATGAGTTCGTTTAAAGAAGATCGCATTGAAAATGAGAAAAATGAGCCTAGCGAGGCCTCTTCACTTAAATATATTAACGTTCCCTTGGTGTTGATCGCTTTGTTGTTAGGTTTTGGTATCACCTATTTAGCTTTAAAAACTGACAAAGTAACTATGGAGGTGGGCGATAGTCGAACAGAACCATCAGTAGATATTAGAAAAGAAGACAGTCCAACGGATATAAATAAAGATAGTGGTAAAATTGACATTTCAAAGCTGATGGAAAAGGGAAAACAAGTCTACACCACAACTTGTCAAGCTTGCCACCAAGCGACTGGTGCAGGCATTGAGAGCGCATTTCCTCCTTTAACAGGATCGGAGTGGGCCACTGGAAGTCGGCATCGCTTGGCGGCGATAGTGCTTCATGGGATTCAAGGCGAAATTACCGTTAATAATAAAAAATATAATAGCGTAATGCCGCCATTTAAAGATCAACTTTCTGATGAAGATATCGCTTCTGTGACTACCTATATTAGAAACTCTTTCGGCAATACCGCAGAACCAGTCACTCCAGAGATCGTCGCAAAGGTTCGTGAAGATACAAAAGACAAGACCGGGTCTTGGGCCGGAGAGCAGGAACTCAATAGTAAAAGTTGGGATTGAGTATGAGTAAGGATCAAGAAATTAATGAGACGAGTGCCGTTCAAGTTAATGGAATTGTATTTTCGCATAAGGATATCTCAAAAGTTGTTGATGCTTTTTACAGAAAGGTGGAGCACGATCCTATTTTAAAAGTGCCATTTCGATCTGTACACGATTGGCCCGAACATATAAAACGATTGACTCACTTTTGGTGGATTCGATTTGGCGGCAAGCCTTATATGTTCTCTCATTATAATCCTGTTACTAAACATTATTTCGCAGGCTTTAATCAAGAATTTCTTAGTCATTGGTTAAATCTGTTTCATCAAACACTTAATGAAAAATTGAGTCCGCAACAAGCCATGATCTGGAAAACTATTTCAGAGCAGATGGGGCAAGGACTCTCAATTAGAAATGAACACTTTAAAAAGGAGTATGAAAATAAGCGCTTCAAATCAAATCGTTGATATTGCAAAAAAATCTAAAATTAAAATTCATGAGCCCTTTGCAGATTTTCTGCATTCTTCTGATGAAGAAGCCAATTTCGAGATTTCCCTATTAGATTGCTACCACCTCGCAGGTCATGCCTGTCACTCGATGACAGGGGCATTTTTAGTCACTCAAGCTGCTGTTGAAAAACTTTTTCCAGAATCTAAAACTTGCGAAAGAGGTGACGTTATAGTCGAATTTGGATCTGAGATTGATAAAAAGGCGACTGGCCCCCGCTCGAATGTGATTAGCTACATAACTGGAGCATGGGGAGAGACCGGATTTCCTGGTCTTAAAGGTCAATTCTCACGAAAAAACTTGATCTCCTACGGTCACAATGACTTAAAAGAAAATGAAGTTAGATTCCGACGTATTTCCAATGGAAAAGAAGTTATTGTCGAATATAATCCAAGCATCGCAACAAAAGAGCTGAGTTGCCAACTTTCCTTTCCTGAAAGCTGGAGAGAGGAAATTTTTGCCATATTAAAAAACAAAGACAGGGTCGTAGAAGTCACTGAGAAGATTGAAATGAGTACTTGCGGCACTGGCTCCAACCCAAATGGCTGCAGTTAAAAACCAACTTCTTCGCATTATAATCTTTTCTTTAGGGGTTATCTTTATCGGCTGAGGGATTATCGGCGCATTTTTACCCATCCTTCCCACAACACCATTTATTTTACTAGCAGCATGGTGCTTTATTAAAAGCTCTTCCAAATCCTATAATTGGCTGCAAAACCACCACTGGCTTGGTCCCCCATTAAAACGCTGGGAAAAACGAGGTGCGATTTCTAAGTTGTCAAAATTCGTGGCAATTTCTATGATTACCCTTTCCCTGGCACTCATATGGTCTAAAGAAATTCCCACTTTGATTCAGCTTCTGGCGACATTTTGTCTGGTGGGGGCAACCACGTTCATTTTAACCAGACCTCACTCTTAAATCACAACTGGCCCTTATCGCTTAGGAGGCCCTCCTAACCTTGATCAAATGACATATTTAAATCGACTCTTCATTAAGGACGCTATAAAATGGATCATTATGCTAAAAGACTCTCATTTTTACATCGATCTTGGAACTGCGAATACCCTTATTCACTCAAAGTACAAAAGCTTCACCATCAACGAGCCTACGATGATTGTTTCCAAGAAACTGAACCGTAATCAATCGGAGTATCTGGCCATGGGGATAGCCGCAAAGGGCATGCAGGGAAAAACCCCTTTAACTTCTTTGGTCCTAAAACCTCTATCAGAAGGCGTCATCTCAGACTTTAATTCTGCTTCAAATTTGCTGCGTTTTTTTCGAAAAAGGATAAAAGAGGAGTCCACATGGTTGAACCCACGTATTTTAATCTCGCTCCCCTGTTTGGTTAATCATCATGAGAAGAATGCCGTGAAAGAAATTGCCAGAGATATTGGCGCACGGAATGTTCAACTGGTCGATGAGCCAATGTTGGCGGCTTTAGGATCAGGTATTAACGTTTTAGAATCAAAGGGCCATATGGTTGTTGATATAGGTGGAGGCACATCCGAAGCTGCCATCATATCTTTAGGTGGGATCGTTGTTGCCAATGCAATTAGAATTGGGGGCGACAGTCTTGATGAAGCTATCATTAGTCATCTCAAGAACAAATATTTATTTCACGTCGGTGAACAAACCGTTGAAAAAATAAAAATTAATGTAGCTTGTGCCGCAGCCGGCTCGTTTGATTTCAATAAACTCATTGAGATTGGCGGCATTGACATGACTCAAGGTCTTCCTCGCAAAATAAAAGTGAGTTCCGAAATGATCGCTCCTCCGGTAGAATCTTTTGTGAAAGAGATTATCAAGATAATTAAGAAAACTTTCGAAGATTGCCCACCCGAGCTGGCTGGTGATATTGCCGAAAACGGAATTGTTTTGGCTGGTGGAGGCTCACTCCTCCAAGGTCTTCCAGAACGAATTATAGAAGAAACCGGAGTGCTAGCAAAGCGTTGCTGCAACCCTCTTTTGTCTGTCACTCACGGTGGAATTAAGCTACTCCATCACAATACCCTCCTAGAGAGACTCCAAACCGGCTAGGGAAAAGCTTACTTCAACTCTAGACTGTTGACCTTGACAGGAGAGTTTGATTTCCTTCCTTTAAAATTTTACTAGGACGAGATGCGCCGTACTCGATAAAGACAAGACGACGCTTATAAAAGGAGATTCGTTATTTCATCGTGGCTTATATTATTTTTTGCTGGAATATTAGAGATATTTTGGGCTGTGGGCCTAAAATACACCGAAGGATTTACCCGCATCATTCCGAGTGCTTTGACACTAATAGCTCTTGCAGGAAGCATGTATTTACTTTCAAAAGCTGCGCAGACTCTTCCCATTGGAACTGCATATGCAATATGGGTGGGAATCGGCGCTGTAGGCGCTTCTATTTTTGGAATTCTTCTCTTCAAAGAACCGCTTACAGCTCCGCGAATGCTGTTTATGGCTTTATTGATAATCTCAATCGTAGGGTTAAAATTTACTGCATCTCAATGACCTCAATGAGTCATCCAGTTTACAAAGCCAATCATAAAGCTTTATCAATATGTTCATGAAATTCAAAGTGCCTTTTTGAAGCCATGCTCGTCATTAATCACCGAAATGACCTTAATTCTTTTCACCCTACCACTTGCCAAAGGCCAGTCGATAATTTGTCCAACCCTCAATCCAATCAATGCGGCGCCGATTGGAGCAAGAATTGATATTTTGTTCTCGTCAATATCGGCATCGTTTGGGTATACAAGAGTTGCCACAAACTCCTTTCCAGTGTTCACATCCAAGAACTTAATTCTTGAATTCATTGAAACTATTTCAGGTGAAAGTTCTGATCTCGGCACGACATTGGCACGATCCAGTTCTTCCTCCAATAGATCCGCCACTTCAGCTTTCGCATACTGCAAAATTGCACAAATTTTCTCGTAATCATCATTAGTTATTGTAAGCCCGTGCTCCATAACCATAAAAATCTCCTAGGTTTTAATTAGATTTAAAAAGATAGATTTGGTGAGGGCGGCTAAAGGATTTAGGTCCTAGCCGCCAAAAGAAATGAATTTGAGTTCATTGCTCATGAATGGAGAACAATTTAAATTAGAAATAGAGAAGCCCAAATTCATAAGCTCAGTATATATTCCCTCCGTTTTTAAATCAACTCAATTAGACGAAGCAGATTGAAATCGCTTTACGAATACCCGCAAGCAAAACAGAAATATATGGCACAAAACCTTCACATTATAATTGGTCCAAGTAACTGGATGAAAACGGTTCGATCTAAAACAATCATCAGCAATCTTGTTGCGTTTTTGAACGCAACAGGATTTTCACAGCTTTTACCGCAACACATACGCAACAAACGCTTGGTTCGCCCAACGTATTTTCAAGGATTTAGTAACTACAGGTCTACGTTTAAAAATCTCATGTTTTCAAGCACTTATAGAAGGGCTTAGCCTTTCATAATTTAACAATTACAACACTTTACATTAACCAGCCTTCGGCAAACTCGATCAATTTTAGCTCTGGACGCACTAGATTCAAAATCCAGTTCCTTCACGGGAGTGGGAGTTCGATTCTTCCCGAGGGCACCAGCTTTAAAAGCTTACGCTAAACCCAATTAGGCTCTAAAATTCTTTGATCAGATTGAGGGTGGGAACGCCGTCAAACTGCGAGGGGAAGAAGTGCCACTGAGCGGTTTCGGTCGAAGGCTTGTCATCCTTTGAATTTGCGGGCTTTAATTTTTTACCCATCCCTACAGCCTGCTTTCCGATGACATATCCCATAGCGATCGCCAAAGGATAATCACTGGCCCAATGAACCGCATTGTTCATCATTTGCCATCCCAGCAAAGTCACCCAGGTCGTCGCCAAGGGAACTGTAATGTAGGAATACTCCGGGTAGTTCTCGTTGATCACTGTAAAGGTCAATGTGGCGGTCATCACGTGGCCACTGGGAAAGGCATCATACATAGACGTGTGATCTTGATAAGCCTTCACGCTGGGAAAGGGTCTCCAGCGGCCTCGAGCCTCGGTGCGCTCCGAAGGGCTTTCCCTTCCGGTGGTTCTTTTGATCGCTTGGTTAAACATGGTCGAAACGAACATACCGTGAACAATTTGAAGACCGGTGTTGTAGGCGCGGTTGTACTCCTGCCCCTTGGCTAAACCGGTAAAAAAGAATCCACCCGCAATGGAAAAATGGGTCCACCCATCTCCCAAAAAATATAAAGTGGATCCCAAGTCCGAAGGCAATCGAAGCAAAGGAATGTCTTCGTACTCCAAAACCGTCTTGGTGTTTTCACTGTTTCCAATTCCCCAGTCTCGCCCTTTTTTTTGCGCATCTTCAAACAGATCCGCATCGTAGTGGTAAAGAAGAGCTGTACTGCCAATGATAATGGACCAGGGCAGAATGGACTCTTTGGAGAAACTGACTTTTAACGTCTTCCAAGAGGTGGATGGAATTTCAGTGATGGTTTGAAGAGGGTCCAATCTTTCCGGAGGTGCTTCCTCTTGAGCGAAAGATAAGGACGACACCAAACAAAGGCTTAGAATCATAAGAAAAAAAGTCTTCAATTTTTTACTCCTCATTTTTTTTGGAACCGACAGCGAATCAAATAAACTGAATCATTCTCGAGGATTGCGCAAGATTCAAATCCTCATCCTGTGCGGCGGCGAAGCTCAAAAAATCCTGATTTTTTGCAGAAATGGGAATCCTCAGTGCCCTCTCCTTAAAAATTGAAGCATTTCGCACCCAATCCCCTTGAAAATGCCCCCTGTGAGGACTAAATCCTTTCCAAGGGAGGGGTTTTTGAAGATTTTTAACTTTTTGACTCTGTGCTTATTATTAGCCGTGGGATCGACAACACTCGCTCAAAATGTTCCCGGAAAACACTTTGACCGCGTCATCTTCGTCGTTTTCGAAAACACCAATTACGACAAAGCCCTCAAACAAGACTTTTTCAAAAGACTGGCCCAAGAAGGTGTCCACTTCACAAATTTTTCTGGCGAGTCCCACCCCTCCCAAGCGAACTACATCGCTATGACTTCTGGAGATTCCAGCGGAGTTTGGGGAGACTCGATGGTTGACTTGGATCGAGAAAATATTGTGGACCGTTTGGAAGCGGCTTCCATCAGCTGGCGCGTCTATGCAGAAGATTTTCCAGAAAACTGCTACTTGGGAAAAACCTACGGAAAATACGTCCGAAAGCACAATCCCTTCATCAGTTACACCAACATTCAAAACGACTTGGCCCGTTGCTCGCACATCGTGAGTGCTTCAAAATTTTACGAGGACTTCAAAAACGAAAACTTGCCTCAGTATGTCTTCTACATCCCCAACATGAAAAATGATGATCATGACTCCGGAGTGGCCTTTGCGGACCGTTGGTACAAAAAGAATTTTTCACCGGTTGTCGATCACTTGGACAAAATGCCCCGCACCCTTTTGATCACCACCTTCGATGAAAGCCACAGCTACTCACACAATGACATCTACACCTCAATTGTGGGCGCTCCCGTTCGCCCCCAAGAAGTGAACCTGAATGTGAACCATTGCAGTCTTTTAAAAATGGTGGAAGACAATTGGAACTTGCCTCTTTTAGGCCCGTGCGACACCGCGGCCGCTTCCATTCCCGACATTTGGAACCCTCGATTCCAAATCTAAGAATGTAAAAAAATCTTCAAACTTTCTCCAAGGAAGCTGCATGCTTTCTTTTCTTCGTCGAGTCAATCTGTGGGCACTCAATGAAGGGAGTAACTATGCATGACATTGTTGAAAATCAGGGCAGTTACCTTGGAATCCGACTTGCTGGCACCATTGATCAAGAAGAGTACAAAAATCTGATGAATCGACTCCGCACCAAACTCAAGACTTTTGATCACATCGATCTTCTGGTGGACTTCACAGATTGCGACAGAATCACCTTAGGAGCTTTGTGGGAGGATTTAAAATTTGACCTGCAAAACTTCCGCGCAGTTCGAAACTTTGCCATCGTGGGCAATTCCGACAAACTCAAAATGTTGGACCCTCTCTCAGAGCCCTTTGTTTCCGGCGAAGCGAAGTTTTTTAAGAAAGAAGACGAAGACAAAGCAAGAAAATGGGTGCACTAAATCTGCGCACCCCTTTCTAGAAGGGGATAAAACCCCGTCTTTGAGGGGATCTCTTTGATCTGCTTGTGCCCGTGGTTCTGAGCGCATAATTTAAAATCTTATGCGAATTGCTGTGACTGGAATTTCAGGATTTATCGGATCTCATTTGGCCCAAGCCCTCTTGGAGCAAACCAACCATGAAGTGGTGGGACTTTCCCGATCTGGATACCAATCTCAAAATCCCAGGCTGCAAGTGAAAACCTGTGATCTCTACTCTCTTCTTGAAATTGAGGAGGCCCTTAAAAACTGTGACGTGGCCATCTATCTGGTTCACTCCATGTCACCGTCGTCGCGCCTGGCACAAGGAAACTTTCAAGATTTTGATTTTATCCTTGCCGACAATTTTGCAAAGGCCGCCCTAGCCTGTGGCGTTCAAAAAATCATTTATGTGAGTGGGATCATTCCCGAAAACGATCCTTTGTCCGATCACCTCAAAAGTCGCTTGGAGGTGGAGGAAACCTTTCGCAAATCAAAAATTCCACTTCTTACTTTGAGGTGTGGATTGGTGGTTGGTCCCAATGGATCTTCTTTTCGCATTCTGGATCGATTGGTTTCTCGACTTCCTCTGATGGTCCTTCCCTCGTGGACTCAAAATGAACTTCAAATCACTGCACTTGAAGATCTAACGAAAATTTTGATCCTATCAGTTGCAGAAAACGCTCCATTTGGCTCTTTTGATGTGGGCTCTCCAGAAAAATTAACCTATGAAACCCTCATTGAAAAAGTCGCTCGCTTGAAGGGGCTTCCTTTTCGCTCTGTTCATTTTCCGTGGATTCCCCTTGCCCTTTCAAAACTTTGGATTTCTGTGGTGACCGAAACCTCTCGCCAATTGGTCTATCCACTTGTGGAAAGTCTCAGGCACTCGATGGTGGTTCAAAAACCATTGCCCAAGACACTTGTGATTCCCTTTGCTTCCGTGGATGAAGCCCTTCGAAAAAGTCTTACTAAAGGCATGATCTCTTTACCCATGACAAGACTTCCAAAGGAGTCCGAAAAATCAAAGGTTCAGTCGGTTCAAAGACTCCCCTCCCCGAGGGGATGGAATATGGAAAAGATTGCCAATGAATACATGAGATGGCTGCCCCTGTTTATGAAGCCTTTCATTCAGGTCCAAAAAGAGGATTTTCAAATTACAATGAAACTTCGCGGACTTCCAAAAGCACTTTTGATTTTAAAGTTGTCTGAAGAAAGAACTTTTGAAACGCGAAGATTGTTTTACATCGTGGGAGGTCTTCTGGCTCGAAATTCAAAGAAAGCACGATTAGAATTTCGAGAAAGCCCTGACCATACTTTTTTTATTGCGGCCATTCATGACTTTGAACCCCGACTTCCTTGGTACATTTACAAATTCACTCAAGCTCCCCTTCACGCCTGGGTGATGAGACAATTTGGAAAACATCTGAGAGGAATTGAATTTGAAAGAAACTAAAGATGCCGTCTTTTTAATTCTGGGAAATCAATTGTTTCCTGAAATGCATTTGAAGCCCTACAAAGCTTGTGATTTTTTTATGGCCGAAGATTATGATCTTTGCACCTACTCGAAACACCACAAACTAAAAATTGCGCTTTTTTTGGTTTCGATGCGCAAATATGCCCACCAATTGAAGTCCTCTGGTTTTCGAGTGAATTATCAAAAATTAGGTAAGGACAACCTCAACTTGAGTTTTGAGGAAAAGTTAAAAACTTTCATGGGCAAAAGAAAAAAACTGCTTTCCTTTGAAATTGAAGACAAGTTTTTTGAGGAACGGATCCTGAAGTTTTGCAATTCCGAGGGAATTTCTTGGGAAGTGATTTCCTCGCCTATGTTTATGTGCTCACGGGAAGAATTTTCTGCCTACCTTTCTGAAGTCAGAAAGCCCTTTATGAAAACCTTTTATGAACATCAAAGGGTCGCACACAATGTCATGATGGAAGGCAATGTGCCCTTGGGTGGAAAATGGAGCTTCGACCAGGAAAATCGGAAAAAGCTTCCAAAGTCCATGGCAGCTCCTGAGTTTCAAATTCATAAGCCTGCAAAAGATCCCGACTTGGCATCCGTTCAAAAACTGATCGAGGAACATTTTGGCGACCATCCCGGAGATGGGGAGAACTTTTGACTCCCCATGGATCGTCAAGGGTATTTGGATCTTTTGGATCAATTTTTAGAAAAAGGATTGTCAAATTTTGGAGACTATCAAGATGCCATCTCGGACCGCTCGGCATTTTTGTTTCACTCCAGCCTTTCACCCGGAATGAACTTGGGATTGATCACACCCGATGAGGTTTTGAAGAAATGCATCTCTTACTACCATCAACATTTGGGACCGGAATCATTGAACTCTCTTGAGGGCTTTGTTCGTCAGATCTTAGGTTGGCGTGAATTTGTCCGCGGCATCTATCAAAGTTTTAGCGAAATTCAAGAAGAAGAAAACTTCTTTGACCATCGTCGACGCTTATCTGCGCACTGGTACAAAGGAACCACTGGGGTTCTTCCGTTGGATGACGCTATAAAGAAGGCTGTAAAGTATGGATACAACCACCACATCGAACGCTTGATGGTGATCAGCAATATGATGCTGCTGTGTGAAATTGATCCCCGAGAGGTTCATCGCTGGTTTATGGAAATGTATGTGGATAGCTCGGATTGGGTGATGGGTCCCAATGTTTACGGCATGGGACAATTTAGCGATGGTGGGATTTTTGCGACAAAACCCTATTTTTGTGGGTCCAATTACATTTTAAAAATGAGTTCTTATAAGAAAGGCGAACCTTGGTGCGAAATCATGGATGGTCTTTACTGGCGATTCATTGAACGAAATAAAAGTTTTATGAGTAAGAATCCCCGTTTAAATATGATGGTAAAGACTTTAGAAAAGATGGATGGGGCGAGGAAATCGCGAATTTTTAAAGCTGCCGAAGAATTTATTGAAAAGGTCACAAAAGGACGGAATTGATGATGAACATTGCAAAGTTAAAAACAATTTTATTGGGAGCTTGCTTGTTTATGGGCGCATCCAGTTTTGCTGAACTCAAGACAGTGGATTCCGTGGATTTGCAACGCTACCAAGGGGTGTGGCACCAACTGGCCACCATTCCAGCGAGCTTTCAAAAAGAGTGTGTGCGCAACACTCAGGCCGAATACAAGCTGCTGGAAGACGGACTGATCCAAGTTCTAAACAGTTGTGAAACATCCGATGGCCAACGAAAAGTTGCCGAGGGGCGTGCTCGCATCAACCCAGAGTTTCAGACTTCTGGAAAATTGGAAGTGACCTTTGTGAAATTGGTCAAATGGATCTGGTCTTTTGCCGGAGATTACTGGGTGACTTATTTGGATCCCAATTACGAAGTGGTTTTGGTGGGTGCTCCGGATTTTAAGTACGGCTGGATTTTGTCTCGATCGGAAAGCTTGTCCCTTGAGACCTATCGAGATTTGGAAGAGCGTTTGCGCCACCAAGGCTATGACACTTGCAACTTTATGATGTCTAACACTCCGGCTCAACCTGATGTGGGTGACACGAGCCTTTGCGATTTTGTGAAAAGATAGTCTGCGCCAGAGGCGGAGTCCGCTCTCCGCCTCACAAGCCTTCAAACAAAAATTTGAAGGCCAGGGCGAAAAGAACAAAAGACCCTAAAAAACTAAACAGGGCTCCCCACCGCTTCGGCGCCCTGCGAGCAATGGACATTCCTACCAATGTAGATACAAATGCCCATGCCCCAATACTTACCAGATAGGCTGGCAAAGGCTTGCCGGAGGCTCCCAAGCTGACCCCCACCGCAAAGGCATCTAAACTTGTGGCAAAGGACACCGCCAACACCTTCGCAAAGGAATGAAACTTCAAAGGCTTCCCAGAGCCCTCCCCTTCAGACCCCTCACCCAAACCCTGAAAAGCTTCATAAGCCATATGGAGGGCCACAATGCTTAACAACCCAAAGGAAACCCAGTGATCAAACTCATCGAACCTCAGGACGATCTGCTCCCCCGCCATCGCTCCTAAAAACGCCACCAAAGCCTCTGCACCACCCGAAGAAAAAGCAAACTTTAAGGTGTCTTGAGGTCGATGAGGACGTAGACCCAAGGCCAAGGCCGCTGAAAAAGAGTCTGCACTGAGAACCAGCCCAAGAAGAAGGGCCTCGACGAGAAAATCCATAATTGAGACGTCTTACCGAAGATGATTGAAAAAGCCAATGGATTCAAAAATCTCTCAGAAAAATAAGTGTCTTTGACTCAAAAAAAAACTCACAAGCCAAGACCTGTGAGTTCCTTTTCAAAACACATGTGGAGATTCCAGTCAGAAGGCAAATAACCTATTCGCCCGCCGCACGCTTTTTGTGATTACTGACTTCCAAGAGTTGAATCATGCGCTCGCACTTATCAACTTTCATTTTGGAGTCTTTGTCCAATCCACCCAACTCTTTCAAAATCATCCTCTTTCGATGACCCACTTCCAAAGCTCTTTCTACAACAGAGCGAACCTCTTCTTCGTTGAACGGCTTACGGACAAAATCAAATGCTCCCAACCTCAAAGCCTTCAGCATATTTTCCTCATCCCCAAAGGCCGTAATAAAGACAAAGGGAATGTGATGACCATCAGACTTCGCACGAGCAAAAAATTCCAACCCATCCACCAGAGGCATCTTAATATCACTCAGAACCAGGCTAAAAGAGTCGGATGCCAATTGATCCAATCCCTCCTGCCCATTTGAGGCCCCTACGACATGGCTGTGATTGTCGCTCAAAATTGAGACAATGATTTCTCTTAAATCTGGCTCATCTTCGACAACTAAAATCCTTCTTAAATCGTCCATATTCTTTACGTCCTCCACTTTTAATTGATCGGATGACGTTAGAGAAAACTCCACAGCAAATTTGAAATCTTGATTCCTTTAAGAAAAAAATAAGACAGATTTAAGAGTTTCCCAAACCTCTGGCACGCTCATTGATTTTAAACTTTCTCCTCTCATTTCGGGACAGGGAGGAAGATGAACAAATCCAGAAGAAATTGATCTTTTTTGAGAATGCATTTGCAATTCGTACATCAACCGATTGCAAACATAAGTTCCTGCAGAGTTGGAAATCTCCACAGACAATTTCTTCTCTCGAGAAATATCCATGATATTTGTCAAAGAAAGAGAAGTGAAGATTCCATCGGGACCGTCTTTGATGATTTTCTGACCCTTGGGTTGAAAGCCCTCGTTGTCTGGAATTCTTGCTTCCATCCAATTGATCCCGATGCGTTCAAAGGAAACTTGAATTCGATTTTTCGCCACACCCATTGCCAACACCAGATCCGGCTGATGCAACTCAATGGCTTCTTTGAGGGTCGGAAAAGCCCTCTCAAAACTCACTGGAAGAATCACTCCCTCCAGTTCCCAGTCCCCCACTTTCTGAGGCAAAACTTGAGTCACAAGCTCCTTCGAGGGGTTGATGGCATCACCATCAAAGGGCTCAAATCCGGAAATGAGGGCTTTCATAGGCTCCTTAAAGTGAATTTATTTCAGACTGCTGTGGCTGCGAATTTGAAGAATGGTAACACGGTGATTGATTTTAAGTCACCTCACCCCATCTCGCAAAGCCATACGGCCTTCTTGCTTCAATTGATGTGGTCTCACCTTTGCAATCCTGCGTTAAAGAGGTTATACATCTTTAAACTTTGACCAGAAAGGCAAGGCCATTGAAAGCACTCTACCCTCGACTTCTTGGAGCAGTCCTTTTTTTGTTTGGTACCCAAGCACAAGCATTGGAATTGAGTCTTTCCGTGAGCAGCAAAAACTTTGTGGTTGAAACCAATACTTTTTCTTTTTCCAACAACAAATACATGGAGGTTCGCGAAGGCAACCTCACTGTTGTTTTGAATTGTGGAAATCAAACTCTAAGCATCAGTGGTGCAAAATTTTATTTTGAAAACATGGATTCCGAAACTTGCAACCGCTTGATTGTCGGAATGAGTGAATTGGTTCAAAACAGTCTGCTCTCGCAGATTATTATTAAAACGGGCGTTGACACCAACGGCGCCCCCTACGTCGACATCCAATCCAACTGATTGCCAACTTCCGCTAGCGCGGACGAAAATCTTCGTGAGTTCAACATCCGTTTTTGCAAGGCGTAAGCTTCGCTTAAAAATTTCAAACCGTAAATCTCACAAAATGATTTAGCTATAAGAATCGAGCTCCGCTAGCGCAGCCGAAAACCTTCGTGAGTTCAACATCCGTTTTTGCAAGGCGTAAGCTTCGCTTAAAAATTTCAAACCGTGAATCTCACAAAATGATTTATCTATAAGAATCAAGCTCCGCAGCGAAGGCGAAAACCTTCGTGAGTTCAACATCCGTTTTTGCAAGGCGTAAGCTTCGCTTAAAAATTTCAAACCGTAAAAGCCCATGAATTTTAGTGTTCTTTGAAAAGCAAGTTCCGCAACGCAGTGAGGACTGTTCGAAGATTTTCAAAGGATACTAAAATTCATGGGCTTTCACGGTTGCCAAATTTTCAGCTGACCATTTGGTCTTCAAAAGCAGCCAACGACGCCTTCGCACCCTCGCCCAGCGCAACCACGATTTGCTTGTAGGGAACGGTGGTCACATCGCCGGCAGCGTAAATTCCCTTCACGTTGGTGCGACATTTGTTATCCACGACAATTTCTCCGTACCTGTTGGTTTCTACCAAGTTGTTCAAAAACGAAGAATTCGGGACAAGCCCGATTTGCACAAAGACTCCATCCAAAGAAATCTTGTGAAGCTCTTTGGTTTCACGGTCTTCATATTCCAAAGCGGTCACTTTGGAATCATCACCAAGAACTTGATTTGTTCGCGCATTTTTCAGCACTTTCACATTGGGCAGAGAAAGCATCTTTTCCACCAAAACTTTATCCGCCTTCAACTCGGCCGCAAACTCAATCAAGGTGACGGACTTTACAATTCCCGCCAAATCAATGGCGGCTTCCACTCCAGAGTTTCCCCCTCCCACAACCGCAATTTCTTTGCCCTTGTAATAGGGCCCATCGCAGTGAGGACAGAATGCAACTCCTCGTCCCAGGTACTCTTTTTCTCCAGGCACACCCAACTCTCGCCACTTGGCTCCGGTGGCCACAATCAAAGCTTTTGTTTGGAGTATTTCCTGAGAACCCAAATGCAAGGTTTTTACGGGACCATTCTCGACAGATTGAACCCGTCGATGCTCAAAAACTTGGATGTCATAGGCGGCCACATGCTTATACAAATCCGCTGAAAGTTGAGGCCCTTCGGTGTAGGGAACCGAAATCAAGTTTTCAATACCCTTGGTGTCCTGAAGTTGTCCACCCAACCGGTCCGCAATGATCGCAACTTTCAAACCCTTTCTGGAAGAGTAGATCGCTGCCGAAGCTCCCGCCGGACCACCGCCGACAATGGCCACATCAAAAGTTCCAAGATCAATTTCTTCAAGATCGCCTTGATCTTCCACACCAAATTCCGCTTCCAATTTGTCCAAAAGTTCGCCCAAAGAAGATTTCCCCGAACTGACCAAGTGATCTCCATGAATCACACTGGGAACACCTTGAATTTTCAAACGCTCGATCTCTTCAGGTACAAAACCTCCATCTTTCATCTCATGTTTGAAATTTGGATGAATCAACGTCATTAAATTTAAATTCTGAACCACATCGGGACAGTTTTCACAGGTCAACGAAATATAGGTGGTCAATTCAATAGGGCCTTTTAATCTTCGGATGCGGCTTTGGATGGCGGCATCTGGAAATTTTCCCGCTCCATCCGAATTCAGAATGGCAAGAACCAAAGAGCTAAATTCATGTCCCCCAGGAATCCCTGAAAAGGAAATTCCAGTGTCTTTTTTCCCTGCCCTCAAAGAGAAGTGTGGAATTGTAGAGGTTTCACCAGATGCAGACAAATCAATGTGGTCCGATGTGGAGCTTAAATCTTCAAGCATTCCCAACAATTCGGCTTGCTTTTCATGGTCGGAGTGATCAAAGACCAACTCCACATCATTTTTCAGTTTCGAAAAAACCGATTTCAACTGTGAAATTAAAGCTGCATCTAACATAAATCTCCCTTCGTTCAAAAAATGGATCAAAAAAAAGCCGCCCTGTCGGCGGCTTTTTTAGGAAGAACCCTTAGATCTTACCGACAAGATCCAAACCGGGCTTCAACGTTTCACCACCAGGTTGCCATTTTGCAGGACAAACTTCGTTGGGGTGTTTTGCAATAAATTGAGCGGCCTGAGTTTTTCTCAAAAGCTCATCTGCATTTCGGCCAATTCCATTGTCATGCATTTCTGCAATTTTGATTTGACCTTCTGGATCCACAAGAAAAGTTCCTCGGTATGCCAAGCCCGCCTCTTCAATGTAAACACCAAAAGCACGAGACAAGTGACCGGTGGGGTCTGCAAGCATTGGGAACTTGATTTTTTTGATGGTTTCAGAAGTGTCGTGCCAAGCTTTGTGAGTGAAGTGGGTGTCTGTACTGACTCCGTAAACTTCCACGCCCATTTTTTGGAATTCACTGTACTTGTCCGCCATGTCTCCAAGCTCTGTGGGACATACAAAAGTGAAATCTGCAGGGTAGAAAAAGAAAATGGACCATTTCCCGTTCAAGTCTTTTGAGCTGATTTCCTTGAAATCGTTGTTGTGGAAGGCTTGGACTTTAAACTCAGGCAACTTGCTGTTGATGATCGTATTCATAAAATCTCCTTTAAACTATTTTTTTATCCAGGTCTGTTCACCCAGATTTTTCTATTTATCTCTTAGATACAGGTTTACCCAATCTTTTAAATTGAATCTAATTCTTTTTTCTTATGGTCCGATAGGTAATAACTATTAGGTTTTAAAATGTAATTATAATAGGCTATTAACAGCATTTCGGCCCCAAACAACCCGTTCAAGGCGCTCAGACGTCTCAAAAGAGGATGAAATATGCCCACAATCACCCAACTCCAATACATCCTTGCCGTACAAAAAAATCGCCATTTTGGCCGCGCGGCGGAAGAGTGCCATGTCAGCCAACCTTCCCTTTCTGCTCAAATTCAGAAAGCGGAGGAAGAATTGGGCGTTATTCTTTTTGACCGTTCCAAAAAACCCATTTTAACCACAGAAAAAGGTAAGAAAATCATCGAGCAAGCCAAGCTCATTTTAAGAGAGCACAGCAAACTTTATGATTTGGGAACAGAGGAACATTTGGTGGCCGGAAATTTTCATTTGGGCGTGATTCCCACGCTTTCCTCCTATGTGGTTCCTCTCTTTATCGAAAGCTTCTCAAAAAAGTACCCTAAGGTCAGTTTGCGCATCAGCGAAATGAAAACCCAAGATATTGTTCGAGCCCTTCATGAAGACCAATTGGATGCGGGATTGCTTGTCACCCCATTGCATGATTCCACCATCACCGAAAGAAAATTGTTCTTGGAGCCCTTTTATGTTTTTGCCTCCGACGATCATGAATTGATCCGCAAAAAGGCCGTAAAGGATACAGAATTGGACGCAAATTCTGTTTGGCTTTTGGAAGAGGGGCATTGCTTTAGAGATCAGGTGATTCGTGTGTGTTCGCTTCGAAATAAAAGTCAGGTCCTTCAAAATGTGAGCTTTGAAAGTGGAAGCTTAGAAACCCTCATTCATATTGTTCGAAGAGGTTCGGGGTACACCTTACTTCCTCATCTTGCAACTTTAGAACTGCCTGAAAAGGAGAAGAAAAAGAATCTTAAAAAGTTTCAAAAACCAGTTCCAACCCGAGAAGTCAGTTTGGTTTACTCTCGAAGCTTTTTAAAGCAGGCCGTGATGGATGCTTTGGAAGAAGAGATCACTTCTCACCTCCCAAAGGAGCTTAAAAACATCAAATCCTCTCAGATAGAGGTGGTTGAGATTTAGATGTTGTGATCAGAGCATTTTTAAAATGAACATCTCGTTGAGGAAACGGAATTTCTACACCCTCTTCACGAAATCTTCGGTCAATTTCAGTGCGAATGTCACTGGCTGTAATGTCCTTGCCCCAAATGTCGGTCCCCCAAAAGCGCAAATCAAAATCTAAAGAGGAGTCTCCAAAATCTTGGAACAAAACCATGGGCTTGGGATCTTGCAAAACTTTTGGATGAGCTTCCACCACTTCTTTCAATATTCGAATGACCTTCTGAACATCCGAGCCATAGGCCACACCCACACTCACATGCTGGCGAATTTTTTCGCCCGTGTAACTGTCGTTAACCACTTCCTCGGAAACAAACTTTGAGTTGGGAACGATGATGGTGATGTCATCGCGAGTTTGAATCAAAGTGGCTCGCACGCGAATGTCGATGATTTTTCCTTCCGAGTGCCCCACCTGAACAATGTCTCCCACCTTCACCGGACGCTCGATCAAGAGAATGATCCCTGAAATAAAATTTTGAGTGATGTTTTGAAGACCAAACCCCACACCGACCATTAAGACCGCCCCAAGAGCCGCCAGGGAATTGAACGAGATTCCTAAGTTGTCCAAAGAGAACATGATTCCCAAGGCAATCAGACCATAGCGGACAAACTTCTCAATGGAGTCCCGGACACCGGAGTCCACTCCGCGACGATGGAGGGAGTTGTTCACGAAACGCCCTATCATTTGCGCCAACCGGATAGAGATCAAGATAACAAATATTGAAACCAAAACACTGATCACAGAGATCTTTGCATCACTCAGTTGAAAAATAGGTTCACTTAAGAATCTAAAGATCTGCTCCACCTGCTGCATCAGCAGGTTCCAAGAATTGTCCACGTGCTCCCCCATTTTCCACCCCTCAAAAGATTTAAGGATAAAATTGCTGGGCCCTGGGAGCAACCACAGAGTCAAAAAAGCCTGGTCCTCAGAAATTTTGCGGCGCATTGAATATCCGCGCCTTGCCGCCCTAGGAGATTGGTAATAGATGTCGTCTCAAACAATCCCCGACCTGGGGACAAGGGAGGAACCATGAGAAAGCTTTTATTGGTGGGCTTAATGATCTTTGCCCCAAATCTTTTTGCAACTGTTAATCTCGAAGATGTGGATGCGGCCCTTCGAAGTGAAGAAGGTCTAAAGGTTGAAATTCACGGCGCGGATCATGACTCGAATCTGTATGTGATCGCTGTTCGTGGGGATAACTTTTTTGACGCCATCCAAATTCCTTTTGTTGCGGATTACAACAGCATCAATTACCGGGAAGTTAAAAAAATCATCGCTGGTCTCCATCGCCACGATTTTGTTCGAATCCGCGGACAAATCAATGGAAAGATCAATACGCCTCAGGCTCACATCTTGGTGAAGTCTATCGAAGTCCTTTCCGATTATGATGGCGGATTTGGTGAGCATCCTCCTTATGAACACAACACTCAGCTGCCACGGGACCTGCAAAACAAATCCCAAGCGATTTTTAAAGTTCACGCGGTGGTTCCCAGCGGTCCACTGATGATCTTGGAGTACGGTGATGTGAATGTTCCCGTGATTGTTCCTGTGGAACTCACTTCTCAAATCGCCGGACTTTACCGCGGTGACAAAGTGGAAATGCAGTACGAATTGGCGCGCTCTCCAAAAAGCCCCTCTCACTTGGTGATGAAAAGCCTTCGAGTTTTAGACGCCTTGGTGGAACAGCACGGAACTCCCATTCACCACTGCGGAGAATTGGTGATGTTTCCCAAAAGTCCTCAAGTAAAGTTCAACGTTTTTGCGATCAAAAAAGATATTGGAGACAATCTGTTCCGCACCTACACTTTGATCAATTTTGACGATGTGGATTTGTTCTTGGCCTTCCGAGCAAAAGCTCAAAAAGCCTGGGATGCTCAAGTGAGCACCGCCGTTCGTGGCCGAAATTACTACATCAATGACAAAATTGAGGCCTGCGCCACTGGCAAGGTCAATATGATTGACCCCACGCAAGCCAACCCTCAAATCGTCATTGAAAGATTGGAAGATCTAAACTTTCGCGCCTTGCCCTGAAAAGAAGCGAGATACGAAGTAAATTCCAATTCCTGTTAAAATTCCCGGCGCGATCTCATAGATCGCGCTGGAATACCCCAAAGCTCTCCAGATCAGAACCATTCCGATGGATCCCAAAATCATTGCAAACAAAGTCTTCTCGTAAATTTTAAATCCAAAAGCATATATCACCAATATCGGCGCAAACGCAGCCCCAAGAATGGACCAAGACATTAAAACCAACTGAAAAACATTCTGACTTCCAAAAAGTGCAATGACCAGGGCCACAACCGCCACCGAAACCGTTCCAATTTTTGTAACGATATTGCTGGGCTTTGAAGAAAAAATGTCTCTGGTCAAAGCGGCGGAGCAACTTAAAATTTGAGAATCCGCTGTCGACATGGTTGCCGCAAAGATTCCCGCAAGCATCATTCCCACCAAAAGATCTGGAAGCAGTTCTTGGGAAAGACGAGGAAGCGCCAGTTCAGGATCAAATCCTCCCACATCTCCAAGAATCAATCTTGAGCACAGTCCAACGCCAATCGCAGCAATGTAAAAAGCGATGTACCAAAAGTAATAATAAGAACGAAATCGCGTCAGACTTTTAGGATCATCCAAAGTCATCATGCGAATCATGATGTGTGGCTGGCCCACAATTCCAAAGCCAGCAAAGAGCCATCCAAAAACAAACAGCGCCGGCCCCGCAATGGGCCCCGCGGAAAGTCCCGTGGGAAAGACGTTCATATACGTGTCAGACACTTGATAAAGCTGATCGATAAAAGAACTGACCCCGCCCATCTCCGCCAAAGCATAGACAAACAAAGTGGACATGGCGCCAATCATTACAAAAGATTGAGCAGCATCTGTCCAAATGGATGCTCGAATCCCACCGGCAAAACAGTAGGCCACAACCATAACGGTTCCAAGAATCACACCTGCAGAATCATCCCATCCAAAAAGCACATTGAGAGCTTTCCCCCCGGCCTTCAATTGAGCGGCGGCGTAGGCACCTAAGAAAAGAATCGTAATCAAACCGATCAGAATCCGAACTCTTTTGTTGGGCTCGCCCCACCAATTTGCGACAAGTCCTCCAAAACTCAAAGAGCCACGCTTCTCGGAAACTTCGCGAAATTTTTTATGCACAATAAAGGACATGATTAAATCGCCCGTCACCCATCCAATCATCAACCAAATTGAGGAAAGACCTTGCACAAAAGTAAAGCCAATTTGGCCAATAAACATATATCCACTGTTGTTCGTAGAGACGGCGGAAAGTGCGGCAAGCCAGGGCTTCACACTTCGACCGGCGACCAAATAGTCTTTATTCGTAGATTTGCTCTTCAAAGCGGAAAGAAGACCTATAGCAACAAACAAGATAAGAAAAAAAGCAAAACTCAGAATGATCAAAAGGATCTCCTCTTTAAAAAATCGGTTTTTAATTTAAATGGATGGGTGAACCCTAACATATTTGATCGCAGCATCAAGGTATCAAGGCCTCTTGACTCCTCAACTGGACTCTCTGACACTGAGAACCTAATTACGAGGAGGACAACTTCATCTATGAAAACTTTTCTTTCATCAATTCTAGTTGGTTTGTTTATTTCTAGCTCAGCATGGGCTGTGGGTCGCAGCAATGTGGGTGTTGATTTGGGAATGAATCACGGCGGACTCACTTTGGGCGCAGATTACGAATACTTGCTGAAAAGATCTTACGGCTTTGGCGGATACGCTCGCTTCTTTCAAAAAGAAGACGGAACTTTCAATCCTCGCAATGGGCTCTTTATTGTGGGCGCAAATGCGCGCCTTCATCAACGGGCGGATGAATTTGAATTTTCTGTCGCTCCTGGAATGGCCATCATCAATGTGGATGGACCGACCAAAGACACCACTTCCATGGGCCCCAGCTTCGCAATGGCTGTGACTTATGAAATTGCGCCCCAGGTTGCCTTGGGCCTTGAAAACACTCAGTACTGGATTTGGTTTGATTCCGATTTCCGAGGCAGTGTCGCAGACGACACCAGCCTCAGAATCACGTTTAACTTCTAAACCTTCTGAAGGTTTCGCGTCCAATCGGTAATGCGTTGGAGGGCAGATTGTGGAGCCTGATCAAAGGCCACACCGTATGCTTTGTTTGCTTCGGACCACACCACACGTCCTCCAACTTCAATCTTTTCAGATCCATCCGGAGATTCAATCAACATGGTGACCATACCGCCGTCTTCCAGAAGAGCTGCGGTGTTCACCTGAGCTCCACCCAGAGAAATACTGCTGACAGATCCCACCAGCTCGCGGTCTCCCACACTGATGCGCACTTCACTGTCAATTTTGTACCGCTCATGGCGACGTCGAGATTGAGGATAAAGGACTCCACGGATCGCATAAGCCACCAAAGGCAAGAGCAACAATCCGATAGCCACTAAGATTTGTGAAATGGGAACTCCTGTGGAGCCCGAAAGTTTTGCAACCGTGCCACATCCACCCATGGCAGCATTTTCAGACGCCACACTTCGCGATGCAGATTGATAGCTCACTGTGTACGCGGGTTGCGACGAATCCACCGCGGCGCCCCCTGCGGAAGAAACCGCATTGGCCGTATTGAGTTTACCACTGGTATAAACCTTCCCACTCAATTGCGAGTAGGTTTGAATTTGATCCAAAACAATCGATTTCAATTGATAGCCCAGCATGTTTGGCGAGGCCACTTTCATTTGAGCAATGGTTCCCGCTACAAAAGGTGTCGCCATACTGGTTCCGGAAGAGGTTCCAAAACTGTTTGTAGGAATGGTGCTTAAAATGTAAGTTCCCGGACTTCCCAAATCCACAGACGTAGCTCCATAGTTGGAAAAGCTCGCCAAGTAATTTGAACTTCCTGTTGCTGCAACGGAAATCACATTGGGAACGTCATAACTCGCAGGATAAAGTGGAACCGAATCGTTGTTGTTCGCCGAGTTTCCTGCAGCGGCAACAAAGGAAGCTCCTTTTGAATAGGTGTACGCAACGGCATCATGAAGAGCGGCTGAGTAACCGGTTCCTCCCCAAGAGTTGTTTAATACTACGGCACCATTGTTGACCGCATAGTAGATGGCACTGATCGCATCTGAAGTGGTTCCGATTCCACTGCCATCCAAAAACTTCAAAGGCATGATGCGGATTTTTGCCGTGGTTCGCGGTGTGGTGAAAATGTTTTGATCCACACTCAAGATGATTCCCGTCACGTGAGTTCCGTGCCCGTCATCATCATATATTGTTCCCGAGTTGGTCACAAAGTTCCAACCGTTCACATCATCAATGTATCCGTTGCCATCATCATCAATTCCATTGCCGGCGATTTCACCGGAATTCACCCAAAGAGCACTGGTGTCGGTAATGACGGTGTGGTCTATTTGCAAGCCCGTGTCGATGACTGCGACCACTGGAGGATTTGCGGCCAAAGCCCCCACTCCACCGCCTGACAAACTTTGCCAGGCGTAGTCCAATCCAATGTTTGAATCTGTTGCTAATATTTTTTCTTGAGAGCTGGCGGCATACTCTTCGATTTCCGCCATGCTAAAGCGTTCCTGAATTCCGGTGTCATCGGATTTATGAAGATAATAGTTCGGCTCCACAAATTCCACATCCGGATCTTGAGAAAGGTCGTGGATGGCCTGACTCACGCTAGTTCCTTTTCCCAAGGCAAAGTGATGCATGTTCATTTTGCCGTAGGACTCTTTTAAGGTCATTTGTTTGTCAGTTTGGGCTTTGCCGAGAAAGGCATAAGAGGACATCGCGCCCTTGTTTTTGAGCTTAACGATCACTTCACCAGGTTTGTAGTCTTGAGCCCAAGCTCCGCAACCCAGTGTCGCCAAAATCACATACATTCCGACACGACCAATGAAAGCCATTGAAAGTCCCCTTTAGAGGACTTATCGGACGTAAGGCTAGGGGGTTAAGGACTCCCCCTCCGAATCTCAATTTAATACACTCAGGTCAAAATAAAGGTGAGCTTAACGCTGAACCAATCTCATGTTGCGTTCAATCTTAAGGCCGTCACGCACTTCCAAGACCCATTTTTGAAAAGCTTCCCCCGCCAATTGGTCTCCGGTTCGCTCTGCGTTTTGACTGGCTTCTTTTGGTGCAGCAACAGACTTCCACTGCTTCAAATCAAAGAGGTGATAATTGCCACCCCATTCACTCAACTCCGGAATCAAACCGGTCTGACCGCGGCGAGAGGCCAACAGTTTCATGGCCTCTTCGGAATCTTCCAAACCTGGAACTTGGTCCGCACCGAGAGAAACGTCTTTGGCTTTCTTCCACTGCACTCCAAGAAGCTTCAAATCTCCGTCTACCGCCTTTGCATTGCCTTCTTTCACATGGATCTTCAGTGCGGCCAAGACTTCATCTACTTTCTTTCTTGCAAGATACTCTTGAGCCACTTTTTCCTTCACCTCTTCAAAAGCCGGTTCACTGGCATCTTGTCTCTCATCCACAAGAATAAAATGATATCCAAACTGAGTTTTTACGGGCTCTCCCACCAAACCAATGGGTTGGGAAAACGCAGCCTTTTCAAAATCCGGATCCATACGTCCCCGACCAAAAAAACCCAACTCGCCGCCTTGGTCTTTAGATCCTGGATCTTCGCTGAATTTTTTGGCCATTTCCGCAAAATTGTTTGGATTGAGATCTTTTTGAATCTCTTTAACCTTATCTTCAGAACGCACCAAAATATGACGGGCCTTGACCTTTTCCTCTGTCTTGAACTCGAACTTGCGTTGTTCGAAATCGGCGCGAAGAGCTGCGTCTTCTTTACTCAAAACCTCTTGAACCTGCGCCTTTGAAATAGAAACTTTTTCTCTCAGATCCTGAGGAGAAAAACTTGCATAATCAAATCCCAATTGAACTTGCGAGAGGGACTTCATTCCATCTTCAATTTCTTTAGACACCTCATGACTCAATGAAAAAAGGGCTCTCAATTTTTGAGTCAAAAGCTCTTTGCGAATCTCTCTTTCGAATTGAGCGGCGGACTGGCCGGTTCCCGTCAAATAGTTCTCATAGCTTTGTCTTCGAAAGCGTCCATCTTGTTGAAAGGCTTCAATGGAGGTGATCGTACGACGGACTTCCTCATCTGAAACCGTCATCCCCAACTTATTGGCCTTTTGAAAAATCCCTTCGGCCATAATGAGGTCTTCCAACGTTCGGCGGCGAAGTTCCGCTTGAAACATTTCTCGTTGAGCGGGTGGGAATTGATCCAAATTTAAACCCGAACTGCGCTCCACCATATCCAAACGGCGGCGAAAATTTCCGACAGAAATGGACTGACCATTTACAACCGCAGCGTTCCCACCCATTTCAGATCCCATGCGGTCGGGAGTGATTCCAAAAAGAGCGAATACCAAAATAATGGCACCAAAAATCACATAGGCCACAATGGTTTTCACTTTCAATCCACTGTCGGTGTTTTTGGGCTTTGATTTCAAGGACTTTCGAAACTTCTCAAACATAGGGCCTCCGATGGAAAACAGGCCTTTGAGCTTCTAAATTTTTCTCTTTAAATTCAAGAGATTATTTTCAGTTACCCCTTTTCACTGAGAAAGCGTCAGAGTACAGTTAATGCATGAATTTTTTCACCTTTGATATTCGCAAAGTTTTTGCCGGCATTCTGCTGGTAATCCTTCCCCTTCTCGCCATCAACATGCAACGAAATTCAGAGGAAGAACTGTGGTTTACTCGCCCGTTCACTTGGGCCGCGGGCGCTATCCAAAACGGCTTTCACAGTTTTAGCTCAGGAGTTCGCGGAACGACCGCGATGTATTTGGACCTGATTGATGTCAAGGTGCGAAATCGAGAGCTGGAGGAAGATTTGGCCCGCTTGAAGGCTGAGTTGGGCTCTGTCACAGAATTAAAATTAGAAAACCAGCGACTCAATAAGCTTTTAGGATTCAAACAGGCGTCCACTCACAACCTGATTGCTGCTAAAATTGTAGGCAGAGATCTTTTGCCCGATCACCACACTTTGACCATTGATCGAGGAACGGACCAAGGCGTTAAGAAAAATATGGCCGTCATAACAACGGGTGGCGTCGTGGGATACATCTTTCGCGCAGAGCCCCAAAGCTCTCAGATTCTGTTGCTCACAGATCGTTACGCCGCCATTGATGCCATCGTTCAGCGATCCCGTGCGCGGGGTGTTCTCGAAGGATTTACTCGAGACATGGCTCGACTGAGTCACCTGAAGCGGGCCGATGATGTGGTGGAAGGAGATTTGGTCGTAACTTCAGGACTTTTTCGCATCTTCCCAAAAGGGTTTCCCTTGGGAACCGTCACGAAGGTGGAACGCAGCCAATATGGACTCAGTCAAAAAGTTGAAGTGGAGCCAGCGGTGGATTTGACCAACCTCGAAGAGGTCTTTGTCATCACCGAGACTCACAATCTGCCAGAGCCTGAAGAAAAAGCCTCTGAAGAAACCTCGGACAAAGCGGTTCAATGAGAATTCCCTGGCGCATTCTTTACCATTTGATTGTTCTTCCGGTGATCTTAATTTTGCTCACGGGAATTCAAACGTCTTTTTGGCTACAACTTCTGGGGCCCTTTCCAACTCCACAACTTTGGATTGTAGTCTTGACTTATCTCATCACTCACCGACCTTTTTGGATTTCTTTGGGAATGGGCTATCTTTTCTCAGTGATTCTAACTGGATTTACGGCCTGGCCTTTTGAGTACATTTTGACCAGTGCAATGGTTTTGGTCGGAGTTTCTCAGCTTCTCAAGGACCGGATTTACAGTTCAGGTCCAAACTACTTTATTGCGCTTTGTGGGTGGAATGTATTTCTCTTTCACGTTTGCTATACTTTTTTAGGAATGCTGAAGGAAGACATCCCTTTTGCACGCGTGAGCCTTTTTGACTTTATTCTCTCGCCTCTTCTCTCTGTGCTTTTGGCCTTTCCCGTGTTTTCGGGGCTTCGCATGTTGGATAGAATTTTTAAAGAAGACGCAGATTTGCAAACAGGAAATAGCATTACATGAGTATGGATTGGCTAAAAAATGATGAGGAGGAAGCTCGCGAGTATTGGGGGCGTTACAAATACGTCTACGCTCTCGTGGGCATATTCTTTTGCATTTTGGTCGCTCGGCTGTGGCAACTTCAAATCATTGAAGGAGCTGAGCTCCGCGCCTTCTCCGAAAAAAACCGTGTGAAAGAAACCAAACTTCCTGCTCCACGGGGTTTGTTTTTAGATCGTGAAAACCGGGTGTTGGTGGACAATTTGCCGGGCTTTGATGTGACCCTGACCCCACAATATGTAACTCACCTCGAAGAAACAGCCGAGGCTATTAGCCCCATCATTGAAATTCCGGCCAAAGAAATTGTTGATACTGTTAAAAAAAGCCGCTACCGCGATGGACCCTTTCGACCGGTTCGGATCAAAGACAACCTTACCAAAGATGAAGTTTACCAGTTAAAAGTGATCCGGTGGGACCATCCTGGACTCAATGTCAATGAAGTGATTGTTCGGTCTTATCCTCTCGCAGATGATGGCGCTCAGTTGTTCGGTTATGTCGGAGAGATTTCACGAAGCCAACTTCCCCGTCTCAATGAAAAGTTTGAAGGCAAAGTTCAATTTGAACAGGGAGATATTATTGGTAAGAGTGGCCTTGAAGAGGTTTGGGATTTGACCATTCGCGGAAAGGATGGCGTCTCTTATGTGGAAGTGGACGCTCGGGGCCGAGAAGCTCCCAGTGAAAATCCCATTTATTTTGGATTTAAGCCCAAACCTTACGAGGCGGGAAACAATTTGGTTTTAACCTTGGATAAGGACATTCAAGAAGCTGCTTATGCAGCAATGAATCGCAATGACGAAATTGGGCCACGCATTGGTGGTGTTGTTGCCATGAAATCCAACGGGGAAATTTTAGCTTGGGTGAATTCTCCCAGCTACAATCCCAATTTGTTTTCTACTGGGATTTCTACGAAACTTTGGTCAGAACTTTTAAATCATCCTTTCAAACCCATGAGGAACAAAGTGATACAGGATCACTATTCCCCCGGATCCACGTTTAAACCTTTTGTCGCGGTGGCGGCTCTTCAAGAAAAAATCATCAATCCCACCACGTTGATTCATGCTCCAGCACAAATCATTTATGGACGCCGCCCCTATCACGACCACAGTCGTCACGGATATGGCTACATCCCTGTGACGGAAGCTCTTGAACGGTCTTCAAACGTCTTTTTTTACAAAATGGGAATTGCACTTGGAATTGATCGCATTGCCTCTTATGCAAAATATTTGGGTTTGGGTGGAAAAACTGGAGTGGAAGTTCCCCATGAAGTTTCCGGATTGATTCCCACAGAAGAATGGAAAGAAAAGGCCTACGGAGAACCCTGGCAACCGGGCGAAAACTTGTCGAATGCCATTGGTCAGGGTTTCGTCCTTTCCACTGCTTTACAAATGGCAGTGGGATTCAATGCCATCGGCTTGGAAGGCCCGGTGGTGAAACCTTTTATTGTTCAGAAGATCATCGATACGGACAACAATGTCTTAAAACAGTTTGAACCTGAAGTTGTTCGCGACACTTCGAAACCCAATGCTGAGGGTCTTGTGATTGATAAGAAAAATTTTGAAGTGGTGAAAGAAGGACTTCGTCGCGTCGTCAATGGAAAGCATGGAACCGCTCGATGGTCGGCTCAACTTCGAGAGATTCCCTCCATTCAAGCGGCGGGAAAAACTGGAACAACTCAAGTGCGCTCTTGGTCTGCGGATGAAGTTTACAAAAAGTGCAATCTCAGACCATTGAACCTGCGCCACCATGGTTGGTTTGTAGGGTTTGCTCCCTATGACAAGCCTGAAATTACAGTGGCTGTTCTGTCTCAACACTCTTGCTCGGGCTCGAGAGGGGCAGCCCCCATTGCCAAGGACATCATGCTCGCCTATTTTAGAAAATATCATCCCGAGTTGATGAAAGATGCGCCATCAAGACATGTTTCCGAAAGTCCGCCCAGCGATGATGAGGTTGCAGAATAATGAGTTTGGATTTGAAATCAAATTTGCAGGTCGAGGAGCGAAATTTTCTTTCGCGTTTGGATTTAAATTTTGCCTTTGCCATTTTTGCTCTGAACCTGATTGGCCTGATCAATTTGTACAGTGCCACCCACGGGATCTTTCACCGAGACAAGTCCAATCTTTTCTGGATGCAGATTGCCTGGCTGGTTGTGGGCTGGTTAATTTATCTGGGCATCACATTGGTGGATTACCGCAGCCTTGTGAAAAAGGCCTATTGGATCTATGGACTCAACATGGTGGCTCTGGTTGCCGTTGGTTTTGTGGGAACGGTTTCTTATGGGGCTCGCCGCTGGTTGGATTTAGGATTCTTCAAATACCAACCCTCAGAGTCTATGAAAGTCTTTTTGATTTTGGTGATGGCCAAGATATTGGCCAAAATGAAACCCAACAGTGCAATGGGCATCAAAGAGCTGGCCTGGCCCGCATTGATTGTTTTGATCCCCTGGGCTTTAACTGTAAAGCAACCGGATTTGGGAACAGCAACTCTGATGCTTGCAACTTCTGGTTCGATGATTTTGTTTGTTGGAATTAAGCGAGGAATTTTAATTTTCGCCGCACTTGTAGGAATTATTGCAGCTCCGTTGATTTGGAACTTTGGTTTAAAAGAGTATCAGCGAAATCGAGTTTTGACGTTTTTGTCGCCAGGTCGAGATCCTCGTGGCACCGGCTACAACAGCATTCAATCTAAAATCGCCGTGGGAAGTGGCCGTATTGTGGGCAAAGGTTTTCGCAAAGGGACTCAGTCTCAACTGGAATTTTTGCCTGAGCGACACACGGACTTCATTTACAGTGTATTGAGCGAGGAGCATGGGTTTATTGGAAGCTTTATCACTCTAGGTTTGTTTTTTGTGGTGTACCTGATGTCCATTAAGATTGCCATACATGCAAGGGACAGGACCGGCTCGCTCATTGTCATTGGGGTTGGAGGGTATTTGTTCTGGCACATGTTTGTAAATATCGGAATGGTAATTGGTTTGCTTCCCATTGTGGGTGCGCCGCTGCCTTTGATCTCCTATGGGGGATCCAGTTTGCTGACAACCATGTTGGCCTTAGGATTGATCTCTTCAGTTTCTTACCGGAAGTATCTGTTTTAGAGGGGCGAAGGCTGGGTCCTGAGGTTGAGTTTAGGGCGAGTGGCCTGGGCGGCCATCGAGACTTTGGTTCAAAACAAATATAGCGATTGTTTTCGTTGAAGCCTTGTCTTTGCCCTTTAGGTAAATTCAGTCGGCAAAGGATGAAAGCAACCTTTTATCAGCGGAATCCTGTCGTGCTGTCGAGACCTTAATCTAAAAAAGTTAGACCACCCACTCGAATTCAGCATTTCTTAAATTCTCTTTTTGTGCCTCATTGCAAATTCGTATTGGGGCATCTTTCACAAAGACTCCAACTTAATATTTTACTTCCCGAAGTCTGTTTCGAGACCGGGGTTTATAGTCCCAGATTCCACACACCTCCATTTCATTCTGAAAAATATAGCTGCTGACATTTTCGATTTCGCGTCCCCAGCTCAAGACTTTTGTGAAAGGGCGAAACTTCCACAATCCCCGACCAAGTTTTCGTGCCAAGAGACCTGTGAAAGCACGGATAAATTTGAGGTACGAAGAACGGTCACAAATTCGGATCAAAATGTGAATGTGGTTCCGTTGAACACTCCAAGAAAGGATTTGATGGTTAAATGTCTTTGACTGCTTCTTCAGAGTCTTTTGAATGAAATTTCGATTTCCAAAGAGAGTGTTTTTATTGGATTTCAAAACCAAATGAAGAGGCCTTTTGGAGCACAATGTTCTTTTTTGATGTCGGGTATTGAGGAGGGATCCCCCGGATTCGAGATTTGGCTTGGGAAGAAGGTGAAGTTGCTTCATAGATCAGGAGTTTAACATGGGTTTTAAAAATGCGGTTTTTCGCTCTTTTGCACATGCATGTGAACTTGCAAAAACCCTTGCTGGAGGGTGTTTTAAGGCCATGTGACTTCGCCAAATGATTGCAGATTGCGAAGACATCTCCGGACCTTCCGTTCAAGAAAGTACATGTCAAAAGAGGTTTTCGAAGGCGAAAATCCTGTCAATGAAAAAGTTGAATTCCAATTAACAGATTCCAATTAACAGATTCCAATTAACAGATTCCAATTAACAGATTCCAATTAACAGATTCCAATTAACAGATTCC
>MDTD01136847.1_pt1 | contig 91934 bp, 87 predicted proteins | sample 811221 | NCBI WGS metagenome assembly MDTD01 (sample SAMN05326646, study PRJNA326480) | marine metagenome | isolation source: seawater | place: Pacific Ocean: South West | collected 2011
AAGGTAATATTTTCCAAAAACCTAATAACGATATAATAGAAAAAAAAGCTGTATAAATAAAAAAGTAAAAAATATGTCTTAAATTCTCGTTTATCAATAAAATAACTTGGACAATTTTTATATTTATAAACATATAGCTTGATCTATTTCAACCAAGAAGCAATTTTTTCTTGTTTAATCAAATCTTCGATTTCTATTTTATTTTTAATTATCTCATAACAATTTTTATTAATAAGTATTTCCTGTATTGTTTCTCTTGTATTATAATTAGATGACATAACAGAACCATAAGCTCCTACTTTATCTATATATAAATAATCATCGCTTTTAATATTTTTTGATAATATAACTGCTTCGGCCATAGTATCACTTGTTTCACATATTGGACCAACAATATCGTATTTAGAATTATTATCATCATTTTGCTTCTCAATAAGCATCTTAATTTGATGCTTAGCAGAGTATAATGCTGGCCGCATAAAATCATTCATTCCCGCATCAATGATGATAAATTTTTTATTATCATTTTTTTTTTTGTAAATAACTTTAGATACTAATATCCCCGCATCTGCTACAAGAAATCTACCTGGCTCTATTATTATTTTTTTATTTAATTTATTATAAGTTTTGATTATTAAGTCTGTATAATTTCTTACAAAGCCAGTATTTTTTTTATCAGAGTAATTAATTCCAATACCGCCACCTAAATCTACATTCTTAATAATATGCCCTGTCTTTTCGAGCTGCTTAGTAAATTTAATAATTCTATTGAAAGCATTTTTAAAAGAACTAATTTTTAATATTTGAGATCCTATATGCATATCAACTCCGACAACATTCAAATATTTATTATCTCTAGCAAAGTCATAAGCCTTAATAGCTTTGTCAGGTGAAATACCAAATTTATCTGTTTTTTTTCCTGTGGATATTTTGGGGTGACCTCCTGCTTTTACATCCGGATTAATCCTCAAAGCCACCCTAGCTATCAATCTCTTATTTTTAGCAATACTTGCTACCTTTTTTAGTTCCTCTATAGATTCGATATTAAATTGAAGTATATCTTCTTCAAGAGCTTTCTCAATTTCATTTGCCTTTTTACCTACACCCGAAAATACTATTTTGCTAGGTTTAATCCCTGCTATTATTGCCTTTTTAAGCTCTCCATAAGAAACAACATCTGCTCCAGCTCCACATTTTGCTAAAGTTCTTAAAATAGAAAGATTAGAATTAGCTTTTACAGCAAATGCAATTAAACAATTAATTCTTTTTAGAGAATTGTTGAGCAAATTAAAGTTATCAATAATTTTTCTACTAGAATAAACATAAAAGGGGGTTTCATATTCTTCACATAACCTTTTAATAGAAACATCTTCACAGTATAAGTGATTTCTTTTGTATATAAAATATTCCATTCTAAAACTTGTATATTCTTTCTTCTTCTATAACTGCAGGGAAGATTTCTTTTGACTCATCCTTATAATTTATAAGCTCACCTTTTTTCCCACAAGCAGATAAAGTAATTATAATAAAAAAGAAAATTTTTCTTCCTAAAGCCATTTTTCTTTCGCTAAAATAATCTCTCTCTTAACATTACCTGAAGAAGTTCCTCCTAAGCTTTTTCTGCTATCTATTGATGAAATTAAACTCATCACGCTAAATATTCTTTTATCAATTTTAGGCTCTATTCTTTTCAAATCTTTGAGAGTCAGTTTATCAAGTTCTAGTTTTTTTTCTTCAGCTAAAACTACTATTCTTCCAGTAATATTATGTGCATCTCTAAATGTAAAGCCTTTCTCTTTCACTAACCAATCAGCTATATCAGTTGCTGTTATGAAGCCTTTTTTGCACATTGTCTTCATATTATTAGTTAAAAAAGAAGCTGTGAATAACATCTCTGTTAAAATCTCTAGGCAGATCTTAGTTTGTTTAATGCTATCAAACAAAGGTTCTTTATCTTCTTGCATGTCTTTTGAATATGATAAAGGTAAAGCTTTCAGTGTATTGAATAATGCAACATAATTTCCGATTACTCGACCACTTTTTCCTCTTATTAACTCAGCTGCATCTGGATTTCTTTTTTGAGGCATTATTGATGAACCCGTTGAGTATTTGTCTGATAGTCTTATAAATCCAAACGCAGGTGAACTCCACAAAATAATTTCTTCGGCGATTCTAGACATATGTATAAATATACTACAGCATAAATTTAATGTGTCTAAAATAAAATCTCTATCAGATACAGCATCTACTGAGTTATTCATTACACCTAAAAAACCTAATCTACTAGCAGTCTCATTCCTATTAATATCAAAGGAAGTTCCGGCTAGAGCTGCAGAACCAAGAGGAGAAAGATGATGTCTTTCTAAACTTTTATTGCTCTCTCTATCTCTACCAAACATATTAACATATGCAAGAAGATGATGTCCCAAAGTTATTGGTTGTGCTGGTTGTAAATGGGTAAAACCAGGGATAAAATCTTTATAATGTTCTTCAGCTTTTTCAATAAGAGCTTTTTGTATATTTTGTAGTTTTTTATCAATTAGAATTCTCTCCTCGTAGACCCATAACTTTAGATCAGTAACTACTTGGTCGTTTCTTGATCTTGCCGTGTGTAATTTTTTTGCAGCAGGACCTATGATTTCTATCAACCTTGTCTCTATGTGAGTGTGAATGTCTTCTAATTCAGGAAGAAATTTCATTTTCCCTTTCTTAATTTCATTCTCTACTCTGTCTAATCCTTTTAGAATCTTATCAGATTCTAATTTTGTAAGAATTTTTTGATTCATCAACATAATAGTATGGGCTTTAGAAGCCTGCACATCTTGCTTATAAAGCATTTTGTCAAATTCAATTGATGCATTTATTTTAGCCATATTACTTGAAGGAGTTTCCTTAAATCTTCCAGACCATAAGTTTTTTTTATTTTTGAGTATTCTTTTCTTCATTAGACTCTATATTATATTAATCATGAATATTATCAAAATTACTATATCATTTCTTGCTATCGTAACTTTTAGTTCGTTGATGCTATCGAAAATTCAAGCCAATAACTTTGAAAAAATTCAACTAATAGATAATGATTATTATATAAATGATTTAAAACTGCAAGATTTTGATGGTAATTATTATTTCTTAAGAGATAAACGCGCTAAATTCTATATAATTAACCTATGGGCTTCTTGGTGCGCACCTTGTGTTAAAGAAATGGGAAGCTTGAATTCTTTACAAAAAAAGCTTACTGATATTGTTGTTATTACAATAAGCGAAGATAGTGAAATAGAAGCCGCTCAAAATTTTTTTAAGAAAAATAATTATGTTCATTTAGAAAAATACTATGATTTTAATAAAGATTTTATTAGTAAAATCCAGATTAGAGGATTGCCTACTACGTTTATTGCTAACGAGGAATACAAGATATTTGCTAAAGTGGAAGGGGCTATTGATTGGGACTCAAAGGAATTTGTAGAATGGTTGTATAGTAACTAGAAAAATTCCTTTATGCTACCATAATGTACTCCATATTTTTTAAAATTATTAAAGGTATCGGCTACCGAGGATCCTAAATTTACTGGCAATGTTGTTTCTTCCATGACATAAGTCTGATAACCTAATTTTGCACTGTCTATAGCTGTGTAATGAACACAAAAGTCTAATGCTAAACCTGCTATAAATACTTTTTTAATTTCTAGATTTTTTAAAATACCTGCAAGTCCTGTATGAGTAAGCCTATCATTTTCAAAAAAACCTGAATATGAGTCAATGTTCTCTCTAAAACCCTTTCTAATAATCATACTTGCTTTGCTAACATCTAAGCTTTTATGAAATTGAGCACCGTATGTACCAATGATACAGTGGGGTGGCCATATAACCTGTTTTCCGTATGGCATTTGCTTAAAAGAAAAAGTTTCTCTCCCAGGATTGTTTGTAGAAAAAGAAGAATGATTTTTTGGATGCCAGTCTTGTGTTAAAATTATTATATCAAAACTCTTCTGTAAACTATTTATAGTTTTTATTATGGTATCTCCATTTTCAACCGGTAAAGTTCCTCCAGGACAAAAATCATTTTGTACATCTACTATGATTAAAGCATTGCTATTATTTTTAAAGTTTTCTGTTGCTGACTATTTCCATCGTGTGCAAAAATTTCTCCCTTAAAGGGTGTTCCTAAAGCCAAACCATATAAAAAATATTGAAAAAAACTTCTCCTATTTATCAATTTTTTGCTCCTTGAAAATATTGTGAATTTTTTTAGTTAAGGTACTGTAACTTTCGCAGCTAAAAAACTCTGAATGTTTTTTTTTAATTTCTTCAGTAGACTTGAATAAAATTCCATTTTTAGCCTCTTTTAGCATATTTAGGTCATTATAACTATCACCTACAGCTAATGTATTAAAATTTAATCTGTTCATAGCTTGAATAGTTTTACGTTTATGGTCTTCTACACATTTTTTAAAACCAGTAATTTTTCCCTCCTTAGAAACTAACAACTTATGACAAAAGACTGTAGGTAATTTTAGTTTTAAAAAAATATCATGTGATAAGTTATAAAATGTATCTGATAAAATGATAACCTGATAATTTTTTCTTATTTCATCAAGAAACTCTACTGCTCCATCATAAGGTTTAATGGCTTTTGCTATATCAAACAATTTTTCTGCATTGATCCCCTTTAAATTAAGAATATTGATTCTATGGTCCATCAATTCCTGATAATCTACAACATTTTTAGTAGTAAGTTTTAATTCATCAACTCCTGTACTCTCTGCCAAAGCCATCCATATTTCGGGAACTAGAACTCCTTCTAAATCAATACCTATAAAATTCAAATTTTCCTCTAAATTAAATTAGTAAGTTCAGGAATAGTACTAAATAAATCTCCGACAATGCCATAGTCTGCGATTTGGAAAATAGGCGCATCTTCATCTTTATTTATAGCTACTATTATTTTACTGTCCTTCATTCCTGCAAGATGTTGAATTGCTCCTGATATGCCGATAGCGATGTAAAGTTCAGGAGCTACAACTTTTCCGGTTTGACCAACTTGATAATCATTTGAAATATACCCTGCATCCACTGCTGCTCTACTAGCGCCGACTGCTGCTCCTAATTTATCGGCCAACGCTTCAATAATTTTAAAATTTTCGCTAGAACCAATTCCTCTTCCTGCTGAAACTATAATCTTCGCTGAGGATAATTCTGGTCTTTCGCTTTTAGATAACTCGGAATTTAAAAACTTACTAGTTGTTGACTCCTTTATATTTGGCAATTTTGTTAATGAAGCGTTACCATTCGAAACTGCAACTGGACTGAAAGCAGTTGTTCTAATTGTAAGGAGTTTTTTATGATCGTTAGATTTAACTGTGGCTATCGCATTACCAGCATATATCGGCCTTTCAAAGGTATCCTCACCAAGTATCTTGATTACATCTGATATGGGTTGAACATCTAGCTTAGCGCCTAGCCTAGGCATAAAATTTTTAGAAAATGTTCCAGAAGGAGCTAATATATAATTATAATTTTTTGAAATTTCGTAAACAAGTGGTGCTATCTCTTCTGCTAAAATATTGGAAATTTTCTCTCCAGTATGTAGGATATTTTTTATCTTTTCTACCTTAACAAGTTCATCTTTTTTTTGCGGGTCTAATACAAGCAAATCAATGTTTTCTGACAAACTAGTCGCTGCAGAAATAGTCGCCAAACTTGGTCTATTCAACGACCCTTCTTCTAACTCAGCAATTACTAAACAATTCATTATATGATTCCTTCTTTATCTTTTAAAACAGTAACTAGTTCTTGTGGAGTTTCAACCATGCTAACGCTTCCTCCTCTTTCTGGAGGATTACTTACTTTCAAAACTTCTAATCTATTTTTGCAATCTAATTGTAATGAAGATAATTCAATTTTATCTATTTTTTTCTGCTTTGCTTTCATAATATTGGGTAATGATGCATATCTTGGCTCATTTAGCCTTAGATCTGTTGTTATAATGCAAGGAACATTGATTTGCAAAGTTTCAAGGCCCCCATCAATCTCCCTAGTTACAGTAAGTTCTTTATTTTCTAACACAACTTTAGAAGCAAATGTTGCTTGTGGCCAATCAAGAATACCAGCTAACATCTGTCCGGTCTGATTAAAGTCATCGTCTATAGCTTGCTTTCCCAAAATAGCAAAGTCTATTTTTTCATCCTGTATAATTTTCTTTAGGATTTTGGCAACTGCTAATGGTTCTAGCATATCTTCGGTATTTACATGAATTCCTCTATCACCACCAATTGCTAGTGCTCCTCTTATAGTTTCTTGAACGCTATCACTTCCTATAGAAACTATAATAACTTCATCAATCTTATTACCTTCCTTTAACCTTACAGCCTCTTCTACCGCAATTTCATCAAATGGATTCATTGACATTTTCACATTCTCTTTTTCAACACCAGAGGAGTCAGCTTTTACCCTTATTTTGACATTATAGTCAATTACTCTTTTAACTGCTACTAAGACTTTCATTTTCCTTTTAACCAAATATTCTTCATTCTATACTAACTGCTAACTAGTCCAAAAAAAACTACTATGAAAAGTACTACTATTGCCTGAAATAATACTCTCATCCTCATTAGTTTTTGTGACCAATTTTTATTAAATGAATCTCCCCTCGCCATAGCCACAACTCCAACTATCAAGACTAAGAATACTAATAATGAAAAAATTATAATTCCTGAACTAAGTGCCTTATCCATATAAAATTCCTTTATTCTTATTATATATATATTAATATTAGTGTATATATTTATTTATGAACGAATTATTAAAATTAAGTGGCCCAGTTGTCAAGTCAAGCACAAAAATAAAATTTCTTGTAATATTTCTTCATGGCTGGGGATCCGATGGCAATGATCTTATTCAATTGGCTGATTATTGGAAAAAAGATTTGAAAGAAGCGACTTTTCTCTCTCCTCATGGACCAGATGAATGTTCTGCAAATCCATCTGGTAGACAATGGTTTGAAATTAATCAGGGTACTAATCCAAATATGATTGAACAAATATTTAGGTCTTACAAGTTGTTAGAAGATTACATTAACTACAATTTAAAGGAAAATAATTTATCTGCAAATAATTATTTTTTAGTAGGCTTTAGTCAGGGAACAATGTTGTCCATATTTTATGCTTTAAGAAAAAAATGTTTAGGAGTTATTGGCTATTCAGGCGCTTATATACAAGGGTCAGCCGAAGAAAGAACAGAAAAAAATGACTTTTTATTAATCCATGGGAAAAACGACGTTATAGTTCCTTTAAATAAATTACATGAAGCCGAAAAATCCCTTACAAATCTATCTAATAATGTAGAAACCATAGAATATCAAAACTTAGAGCATTCAATTAATGAAGACGGTTTAATAAAAGGCTTAGATTTTATAAAAAAAAGAATTTAAATTATTTTATTAAGTTTGTATGATTAAACGATTGGAGTTTTCTTGAGCAAAAAATTAAATAATAGCCCGTGTCTAATATTAAACGCAGATTATCAACCTTTGAGTTATTTTCCTCTTTCTTTATGGGGATGGCAAGATACTATAAAGGCGGTTTTTTTAGAAAGAGTAAATATAGTTGCTGAATATGATATTAAAGTAAGTGCATCAAGCTTTTCTATGAAATTACCAAGTGTTATATCTCTGAAGAAATTTATAGCCCTTGATAAAAGAATACCTTTTACAAGATTTAATCTTTTTTTAAGAGATCAGTTTACATGCCAATATTGCAGTAAAAAATTTAAGGCCTCTGAATTAACTTTTGACCATGTGATATCCAGATCAAGAGGAGGAATATCCTCCTGGGACAATGTAGTATCTGCTTGCTTTAAGTGCAATAATAAGAAAGGAAGTCTTAGTTGTAGTGACGCAAATATGAAACTTATACGAAAACCAAAGAAGCCATCTCATTATGAATTAAGAGAAATGGGAAAACTTTTTCCACCAAATTATCTGCATCATACTTGGAATGATTTTCTTTATTGGGATAGTGTATTAGAAAGTAAGTAAATTATCCTATGTTAAATAAAGGCAATTCTATTAGAAAGGTTCTAATAAATACATACGTTATAATTCTTTTGGTTTCGTTATTTAGATTATTTTCAAATTTTTTTTTAAATTTTCCTTTACATTATGATGAGGCTCAATATTGGAGTTGGTCTAAACAACTTGAGTGGGGTTATTATTCAAAACCCCCATTTCTAGCTTGGTTAATAAATATGAATGTATTTATGTGTGGAGATGAAGAAAGTTGTTTAAGACTTTTTTCTCCTTTAATGCATTCTATTACTTGCATTATAATTATTTATTCTAGCTATTGCTTGCTAAAAGATATAAATGTATCTATATTTTCAGGTGCACTATATTTATTAATGCCAGGAGTGACGTTCTCTTCTTTCTTTATTTCTACTGATGTTCCTTTATTGCTTTTCTCTGCTTTGACAGCTTTATCATTAATTAAGATAATACAAAGTAATTTTAAAAATATTAAATATTATCTAATTTTTGCAGTTGCAATATCACTTGGTATTTTATCGAAATATGCAATGTTATACCTATTTTTTTCGATAATTTTTGCCTCTTTTTTTTCGAATAAAATTAAGAAATTAGTTTTAAACTATAATTTCCTCATTTCGTTGATAGTGATTATTGCTTTTATTTCTCCACATATAATTTGGAATATGAAAAATAGTTTTGTAACTTTTAATCATACTTTTGATAATGCTAACACTAGTAATTTAAAAATTAATATATTAGAGCCCGTAATATTCTTTATAAGTCAATTTTTTGTTTTTGGAATATTTCCTTTATTATTTATATTTATTAAATTTATCAAGAATCAAAATAATAAAATTTTAAATGAAGAACAAAAAATTTTGCTTTTTCTGTTTATTTCCCCAATAGTACTAATTACATTTCTTGCCTTATTCTCCAGAGCTAATGCAAATTGGGCAGTAGTTGGTTATCCTTTTGGATGTCTTTTTTTAGGAACCTTGGTCAACAAAAAAAATAGATTTTTTATAACTGCTTCTTCATTATTTAATCAATTATTTTTTTCTTTCATTATAATTTTCATAATTTTTTCTAAACATCAAAATTTTAATCCTATGAACAAGTGGAACTTTGTGGTGCCTTTATCAGAAGAAATAAGGAAAGAGATATTATCTAGAAAAAATATTGGTTTTATCTCTGATGATAGAGAAGATTATTCACATATGCTGTATTATTTAAGAGACCTACAAGTACCTAAAGCTAAATGGAATGGTGATAAAAAAATAAATGATCATTTTGAATTAACTACGGACACAGCTGACCTTTCAGGATATGATATAATTTTGTTGACACGAACAGAACCTACTTTAACAATGAAGAAAAATAGCAGTAATTCTCTTAAAATAAAGAGTTTATCTTTTAGCGTTAATAAAAAAATTAGGAAATACAATATTTATCTCCTAAGTGACTGGAAATAAGCTATATAATTATTTCTATGAATTTCTTTTATTTCTTCAAAAGGTTCTGAAATATAGCCTTTAAAGAAAATCTTATTTTTCCTTGTTTATTTATAAAATAAAGATTTCTCGCATAAATGAGTAGTCCTGCTGATTGACCTATTATGAAAACAGGATCCTTTCTGTGTATAGCATACAAAAGTAGCGTAACTCCTCCTAATATGCTAAAAAACCAAAATGCTGTTGGTATGATACTCTTTTTATTTATCTCACTATAAATCCATTGGATTATAAATCTGGCAGAAAAAAAAACTTGACCAGTTAATCCTACTATTAGCCACGGTAAGCTTATTTCCATATTCACCTCTCTTTATTACATATAATTTTTTTTTCTTCAATAAACTTTGGACTATACGATCTTTTACATAACCAAACAACTCCAATCAAATCATAAATTCCCACTAAAGCTCTTTGAAGATTAGTGTATTTAGAATGTCCGCTAAATCGTCTTCTGTGACTTACTGGAACAGACACAATCTTCCCTCCATAGCTTTTAAATAAAATAGGAAAAAATCTATGCATGTGATTAAAAAAAGGAATTAGTAAAAAATCAGATTTTCTAAAAACTTTCATTGCGCACCCTGTATCAGGAGTTTTATCATTGAAAATAACTTTTCTTATTAAAAAAGCAAATCTGGATGCAACTCTTTTCGCAAGTTTATCATGTCGGTCTACTCTATTTCCAATTACTAGATTGAAATCAGAATTTACCATAAATTTTCGTAATAATTTTTTTATTTCATTGGGATTATTTTGTCCATCACCATCTATAGTGCATATGTATTCATATCTAGCAGAAAGAATTCCAGTCCTTAAACTATAACTTTGACCAAAATTTTTCTTGTGCTTAATTATAGTTATATTTTTAGTGCTGTGCTTGGATTTCTTTAATTGTGATAGTGTATTATCTGTAGAACCATCATCAACTATTATAACTTCAAACCTAATTGAGTTTTTTAAACTTTTTTTTATTTCTTCTAAAAGTTTTACGACATTATTTTCTTCATTGAAAACTGGAATAATGATAGAAATATTTCTAATACTATTTACCTGTTTTATCATTGAGTCTATTTTCAACCTCTTTTAATTTTTTTCTTATATTTGTATACTCTAGGCTATCTTTTTCTAAAAGATTTAACAATCTTAAATAATATTCTTTAGCCCGATTAAAATTATTTTTTTCTGATAACTTCTCAGCAAGCACAGCCAAAGCTATCAAGTTGCTAGGTTCTCTATTAATTATTCTAGCAAATAACTCTGAAGTGTAATCGCTAGTTCTATTTTTTTCAAAAAATAATCTAGCATTGGCTTCACCTTTGAGAAAATCAAGATTGTTCGGTTCATGACCTCTTGCTTTTTTATAAGCCTCTGCTGCCCCTACATAATCGCCAATTAAAAACTTTGTATTAGCCAAACTTTCAATAATATCAACGCTGTCCTTATTAGCTTCTAAATCTCTTTCAAGATCATTGATAATATTATTTATTAAATTTAGGTCTAGTATCTTTTGATTATTTATATTTTGGTTATCCATTATTTTAGAAATTAAATCATCTCCTAGCCAAAAGTTAGATCTAGTAACATAAATTGTACCTGATACTACTAATACAAACAGCAAACTGAAAAAATAAAAGTATTTTATTTTTTTTTTATTTGAAACTTCTTTAATTCTTCTTTGAAAATTTTTAAATATAAATAGTGAAATAAAAGTTATGAAAATAAAAAAAATAGTTAAAAAAAAAATCATTTTTTCCTGTTCTTTAGCTTAGTTTTTCTTAAGGCTATAAGCCCTACTAAAACTATTGAAAAAAGAGGGGATGCCCACAACATCCAGTTTGCAGAATTAAACTCAGGCTTAAACAAAATAAATTCTCCGTACCTGTCTACTAGGAAGCTTTTAATTTCCATTTCCGACTCACCTTGATCAAACTTTTCAATTATTAAATTTTTCAGATCTTTTGCCAGTTCTGAGTCTGAGTCTAGCAGTGATTGATTCTGACAAACCATACATCTAAGCTCATTAGCAAGACTTCTCATTTTAGTTTTAGAGTCGTGTTCAATAGAATAGTTATTAAAGCTAAAAAATAGAAAAATTGTTATAAATAAAAACTTATTAGTCATTTTCTTTAGTCTTTAAGTCTCTCATAAAGTTTATACTTTCTTTAAATTGCTTGATATTTATAGGACCTACATGTTTATATCTTATAATTCCTTTACTATCTATGAAATAAGTTTCCGGAACTCCGTACAGCCCCAACTCAATAGCACTCCTGCCGGTTGTATCGAGAAAAATTTTCCTGTAGGGATTTCCTAATTCCTCTAAAAAATTTTTTATATTTTCCTTATTATCTTTATATGCTATTCCTATAATTACAAAGTTTTTTTCAAAGAAGGTTAGGGTTTTATGCTCCATTCTACATGGAGCACACCATGATGCGAAAAAGTTTATAATTACTGGCTTTTTAAGCATATAGTCATTTAAACTGATTTCTGATTCTAGATCAGGTATATCAATTCTTGGAAATGGCTTATTTAACAAGGCAGAACTAATATCCTTGTTTGAGTCAAAATTGTCTATTTTCTTAAAAAAAAATATAGATAAAAATACAAAAGCGATTAATGGAAGAAACTTTAAATACTTCATCTAATGAACCACAGATTTTTTTGGAGTGACCGTTCTTTCTAACAAAGCTATAAAACCTCCTAATGCCATAACAAAGGCTCCTAACCAAATTAAGATTATTGAAGGGTTATGATAAACTCTTACTATTCTCTTTCCTGAGTTCGCAGGTTGTTCTTGCCCCATAACTATATACAAGTGACCTAAATTATTTCTTTTGATGCCAGCCTCAGTAGATGGCATTCCAGTATCCAAGTAGACTCTTCTTTCAGCTTGCATTATGTAAGTATCTTTCATTTCTTCTTTAACAGTAAAATCTCCTATTTCTGATATCCAATTTTTCACCCTTTCATTACTTATCTTATTTAACGTAATTTCAAAGTTATCTATCTTGATTTCATCTCCTACCATTATGGCACCTTCATAATATTGTTTCTTTCCTTCTGATATTGCTACCCCGAGAATAAAAAGAGCTACTCCTAAATGTGCTAAGTACATTCCGTATGTAGAGTAATTTATTCGAAACAATCTACTTATTTTAATGCGTTTATTGTCTTTGTTTGAATAGAGTTTACTTATAAAATCATTAAAAACTGTAACGAATATCCAAATTGCTGTTGATATAGATAAAAAATATAAAACTGGTCCACCATAAATAAAAAGGTAAGAAGTTACTAAAAATAATGTAATAGTAACTATTTTCCAAAACTTACGTAATATATAATCAAAAGTATTTACTTTCCATTTTAGGTTAATACTAATTCCAGTTAAAAATATTGCTGGAAGAATAAGAGGTAAAAAAACTAAGTTAAAAAAAGGAGCCCCTACTGAAATATCTTTTCCGCTTGTTATCTCTATAAATAATGGCCAAAGCGTTCCTATTAGAATAGTTAATGCCGATGCACAAAAAAATATGTTATTTAACAGCAAACCACCTTCTCTTGAAAATAAATAAAAATATTTATTGTTTTCTATTTTTTCGTGTTTTATAGCAAAAAGAAATAATGAACTTGCGGTAATTATAAATAGAAAAGAGAGAATAAATACCCCTCTGGCAGGATCGGAAGCAAAAGCATGTACAGAGGTTAGTAATCCTGACCTAACTATAAATGTACCAAGAAGTGTTAAAGAAAAAGCTAGAATACAAAGTAATATGGTCCATGATTTTAAATTATTTCTTTTTTCAGTTACTCTAGTTGAGTGAAGTAATGCGGTACTTAATAACCACGGTAGAAGAGAGATATTTTCTACCGGGTCCCAAAACCACCAACCACCCCATCCAAGTTCATAATAAGCCCACCAAGAACCTAAAGTAATTCCCAATGTTAAAAAAACCCAAGACAAAAGCACCCAAGGTCTCACCCACTTTGCCCACTGATAGTCAACTTTTTCATTTAAAAGTGCTGCTATTGCATATGAAAATGGAATTGTTAAACCGACATAGCCAAAATATAACAAGGGTGGATGAAAAGCTAGCCCTGGGTCCTGAAGTACAGGATTTAAGCCATTTCCTTCTTCAGGAACTGGGAAAGCTCTTATGAATGGGTTGGATGTGAATAGAGTGAAGCCGATAAAACCTATATAAATTGTGCTCAGTGATAATGTTACATAGTTAGCAAAATTATTTGGTAATTTTTTTGAGGCTACAGTTTGAAACCCTCCATATAGACCTAATATTGCGAGCCACATCATTAAAGATCCTTCATGATTACCCCAAGTTCCAGATATTTTGTAGATTAGAGGTTTATTTGTATGGGAATTGTTAAATACGTTTAAAATGCTGAAATCCGATAAAGCGTAAGCAAAGATTAATGTTATAAATGAAAGAATCAAAAGAATACTTATTATCATCATTATTTGTCTAGATAAGTATAAATATATAGACTGACTAGATGAGATTGATACTTTTACAGAAGCAATCAATTGCAAACAAGAAAGGCTAAAGGCTACTATGAGAAACATATGTCCAATTTCTGAAATCATTTTTTTTCCTTATTAACAGATTTTAATAATTCTGGTGGCATATAATTTTCATCATGTTTAGCAAGAACTTTTGAAGCTAAAAAAATGTTTTTTTCTATGTTCATATTTCCCTCTACTATAACTCCTTGCCCTTCTCTAAAAAGATCTGGTAGAATTCCATAGTATACTACCTTTAAATTATTTTTATTATCAGTTATTGTAAAATCTACAGACATATCTTTTTTATATTGAACGCTGTTTTCTAGCACTATACCGCCTACTCTTATTAAATCTTCTGTGTAAAAATCTTTACTCATGGTATCCGTTGGTGAGTAAAAAAAAACTATTTTTTCTTCTAGTGCTTTTAATAGAAAAAAAAGCCCAATACTACCGCTAAGCATAAATAAAAGAATTAAATTTAATCTCTTGAATTTTTTTTTTATAATCAAATCTATTTATTCTCTAAGTTTAATATCTTTTTTTCGATTTTTTTCTTTCTTAGGATTACTGAAAATATGAGAACCATAATTAAAAAGGTCGCTACCAAATAAGCGGACCAAATGTAAAAGCCATACCCGTTCATATAAAAATAATTTAATACTTCTTGCATTTTAACCAAATTTTTTAGTTTCCATTAAAAATTTCTTTTCTTTTATATGTGAATATATGTTTGATAAAAGTAGATATACAAAAAGAAAGAAAAATCCTAATGCCATAGTGAATAAAGGTATTAACATATCCAAGCTGATTGTAGGACCAGCAGTCCTAAAAACACTTGCTGGTTGATGTAAGGTATTCCACCAATCAACAGAAAATTTAATTATTGGTAAATTGAAACCTCCTATTAGTGCTAAGTATGCAAATGAGTTGTCTCCTTTAGAAGTATTATTAAAAGTTTTATTTATTAAAACTAGTCCCATATAAATGAATAACAATATTAGAAAAGAGGTTAATCTTGCATCCCATACCCAATAAGTACCCCAGGTAGGCATTCCCCATAAAGAACCTGAAATTAAAGAAATTAATGTGAAAATTAACCCAATAATTGTGACTTCTTTCGCTATTATCAAAAATATTGGAAATTTCCATATTAGATAGAAAGTGCTAGTAAAAAAAATAGCCGAATAAGCAAATAAACTAATCCACGCGGATGGTACGTGCACGTACATAATTCTTACTGTTTCACTCTGTTGATAATCAGGAGGCGAAAAAAATAGTGCTAATAGAAGGCCGAGAAATAAAAAAATAATAGAAAAAAAACCAGATATTCTTCTTAAAGGATTTAAAGTCTCCAGGAATCTGTGAGGATTAGCATATTTATGAAAAAATCTAAACATTATTCTATAACAAATTGTAATATTTTTACAGTTATAAGTGGCAATGCAACTATACTTAAACTAAGCAAAGAGGATAGTAAATAAAATTCTGCATTTCCACTATTATTTATATAATTAGTTGATAATATCCCAAAAATAATTACTGGTAAATAGAATGGCAAGGTTAGAAATGCTAATAAAGGGCCTCTTACCTTTGAACCTAAGGTTAATGCTGATATTGGCGATCCTATAAATGTAAACAATAGCGTACCAAGTAATAAAGACATTACTACTCTTAATATATTTTCTCCACTGTCATTAAAAATATAAAGACAGAATGGTGATAATAGTATAATCGGCAGGCCACTAAAAAGCCAATGATTTAGGCATTTGACAATAACAATAATGTGCAACGAAATCCTGCTTAAATGATATTGTTCTAATATTCCGTTTTCAAAATCCTCTTTATACATATTATCCAAAGATAATAATGTAGAAAATAGAGCTGAAATCCATATAGCAGCTATTGATATATTTTGAAGACTCTCTACGGTACCTCCAATTGCCAATGGAAAAGTCAAAAGGCAGAGAAGAAAAAAAGAAATAGTAAACCACGATTTGGTGCCATCAATCAAAGTTTCTTTGAAATCTCTATAGAAAAGTAAATAGAATGTTCTAATCAATTATTATTTCCTTATGTTTAGCTTTTCTTATCAAATAAGTGTCGTCGTGGGTTGTCATAACGGTTGCACCTCCATTTTTATTATGGATTTCAATCATCTTCAATATTAACTGTTTGTTAGTATAATCCAAACCAGACAAAGGCTCATCTAGAAGCCAAACTTTGCTTTTTAGCATATTTAACCTTATAAATGATAATAATTTTTTTTGACCATAAGATAGAAGAGATGTTGGAAAATCTATTATTTTTTTCAAAGAAAATAGATTAATTATATCGTCTTTATTCCATTTACTTCGGTAAAATAGTTTCCAAAAATTTATATAATCATCAACTTTCTCATTTTCTTTTAAAGCTGTTTTGTGTCCAACATAGCCTATTGACGTCAATTCGCGACTCCATTTTATGTATCCCTGAATAGATAGATGGCCTGCCAGTCCAAGTAAAAGGGATGTTTTCCCAGATCCGTTCCTGCCTTTAATTATTAAATAGCTCTTAGGGTAAACAGTTAATGATACGTTCCTAAAAACGTTCATATAATTTCTTGAGCAACTTAAATTCTTAACAGTAATATAAGGTTTGGCTTTCATTATAAAGAATTAATCGTAAACCCTTTTATCTTCAATAACCAAACCATCATTTTTTATTTCTCCAGGCATCACTAAACTTACATTTACAGTTAACTTATTAGATGCTTTAAAAAATTCTTTTATCTCTTTTTCTAGATTTTCAAAATTGTTCTCTGCTTCGCAAATTAGCATCGGATTATCAACTAATTTTTCGTTAGTTACTACCAATTTGACTTTTTTCAATTCTTTAAACTTTTTCATAACTGCGTTAATTTGAAGCGGAGTAATAAAAAGTCCTTTTATTTTTGTAGATTGTTCAGCTCTACCCATCCAGCCTTTTATTCTGAAATTAGTCCTACCGCATGGGCTTATTTCATCAATAACAGACGATAAATCTCCTGTTGCTAATCTTAACATAGGGTAATTTGAATTAATTTTTGTCACAACCACTTCTCCCACTTCTCCTGCTGGAAGAGGTTCGTTCGTCCCTGGTCTAACAATTTCTAATATGATATTTTCTTCTATGATCATTCCTGGAATATTTTTATTATTATGGTCCTTAGTTTCGTAAGCTATACATCCAACTTCAGCAATTCCATACATTTGCAAAACATTTATTTCTTTTTCTGAAAAAAACTCTCTAAGACTAGGCGGAAAAGGTTCGGCTCCTACTAAACCTCTCTTTAATGATTTTATATCAATCTCTTTTTCGTCAGCTTTATCTATCAATAGTTTTAAAAAAGAGGGCGTACCTAAATAGAAAGAAGGTCTCAAATTACATATCGTATTTATTTGCAATTCTGTATTTCCTACACCTCCAGCTATAACTACACCATCTAAATTATTTACTGCATTTCCCATCATTATACCTGCTGGTCCTAAGTGATAAGAAAAAGTATTGTAAGCGACTTCTTTTGCTCTAAATCCAGCAGCAAATAAACTCCTTGACATATGCCAAAAGTCTCCACGCTCTCCTGGTTCATAGATAGGACCAGGAGATGCAAACATATACTCAAATTCAGTAGCATCTTTCGTTGTTAAATTTCCATAAGGAAAATTCTTTTTTTGAATATTAGTTAAATTTGATTTTCTTGTTATGGGTATTTTTTTTAAATCATCTCGGCTATTAATTTGGCTGATATCAACGTTTTGTAAAATTTCTTTCCATCCTGGTGCTGACTTAGCAATTTTAAGAATATTACCAGAAATGCTATTAAAAAGAATTTCTTCTCTCCTATCTCTATCAATACCTTCGAGGTCTTCATAAAAATTATAGCCTTGGTTAATTTCCTTTATAGCCATCTTTTTCTTCTTTTATAGGATTTAAGATCCTTAAAGGATTTTCTCTTTTCATTTCCTCCCCCTAAATAGAATTCTTTTACATCCTCATTATTTATTAATTCTTCTGAAGAACCTTCTAGCACTATCTTACCATTTTCCATTATATATGCTCTTTGAGACAAACCTAAGGCTAGTTTAGCATTCTGCTCTACCAGTAAGATAGTAATACCTAGCTCTTTATTTAATTTTTTTATGATATCAAAGACTTCCTTTACTAGTAACGGAGATAATCCCATTGAAGGTTCGTCCATTAAGATTATTTTGGGTTTTGCCATTAAAGCTCTGCCAATTGCTAACATTTGTTGTTCTCCACCAGAGAGATAACCTGACAAACCTTTCCTTTCTCTCAAACGAGGAAAGAAATCTAAAACTTTGTCAATATCTTTAGTAATATTTTTTCTGTCTTTCCTAGTATGCGCACCTAATCTTAAGTTTTCTTCAACCGTCATATCTGATATACAGCGTCTACCTTCCATTACTTGAAATATTCCATCTTTTACGATTAAAGAAGGATTTAATTTGGTAATATTTTTTCCTTCAAAAAAAATATTTCCTCTTGTTATTTCTCCATCCTCCGTTTTTAATAACCCTGATATAGCTTTAAGTGTAGTAGATTTTCCAGCTCCATTAGCTCCTAACAAAGAAACTATTTCTCCTTTATTTAATTGCAAGCTTAGACCTTTAATGACAAGAACTACTTCATTGTAGACTACCTCAATATTTTTAATTTCAAGCATTTAAATATCTTCTTTTTAATTTAATAACCTCTCCATTCTGGCCTCCTAGGCAGTTTTATTTGATCCTCTTTTACCAACTCTATTATTTTTTCTTTCATTAGTTTCTCAACACTTTTCTTTTCAGTAGAGCCGTTTACTTTTACTCTATATATAGGAACCTCCATCAAACCTCTATGGTCATCTTCTGTCCATGAAGATGGTAGACAAACTCCGTCCAAACCATCTGGAACCCAGTCTTTTTTCTCATACATTGCATTTCTTATAGATTCTCCAGAAAATTTTCCACTTTTCATGGCAATATCCATTGCCTCTTTCATGTAGAATGCTGAACAGATACCTGAAATATAATGAACAGTTCTATAAGATTTTTTATCATTTGAAATTGATGATATTTGTTTAACTAGATTCATTCCATTGGCGTTTTCTCCCCATACTGCCCCAGTTCTTACTGCGAAAACTGTTCCATTTGCTGGCATTCCAGTAGCTTTTATGACTGGAGCATCAATTCCCCATACATTAGTCATAAATTGAGTATCAACTTCGACGGTATCGCATGCTTTCAGGAGTGATATGGTTGAACCTGAAGAATTAGCTAGGTAAGCATAGTTAGCCTGAATTTGTTTTAATGTTAAACATTGAGCCGTAAAGTCTCCGGGAGCAAGAGTATAGTTTATGACAGCCATTACCTCAAAACCTATTTCTTCAGCATACTCCTGACATGCTTGCTTAGGAGCATTAGGATAAGGATGATTGTCTCCCATGTGAACGAATTTTGGTTTACTATCATTTCCTTTATTTTTCCAATCTTTCAAAGCCCATGATATTAATCCCCTACAGGCATCTGAATATGATGGTCCATAAAAAAAATTGTAAGGAGCGGCTTTAAAAGATTTAGGAGCTTGGCCTGTAGGATCAGTTAGCTGCCCTGCGTAAGAACCAGAGAAAAAAGGAATTTTATCCCTTGCAATGGTTTCCATGAGGGCTTCTGTATCCGCTGTTCCCCAACCTTGAACAGCAATAATTTTTAATCTTGATTTCCATCTTTTATATGTTGCTACTGCTCTTGGAGCTTTATAACTATAATCAACCATATCTGATCGAATTTTCTTTCCTTCTATTCCACCTTGTTGGTTTATCCATTTTATGGCATCAGCTACTCCTTCCCCAAAAGGTTTTCCAACACTAGAAGTTGCTCCTGTAAAATCTACCAGATGACCTATAGGAATATCCTTTGCTATCAGAAAAGTTTTGATAAATAAATAAATAAAAAATACCAAAATAAACTTTATATATTTGACTAAGAACATTCTTCTTTCTCCTCTCCTATTAATATGAAAACGGATACAATTTAAACCAAGCCCTTAATTGACCCCATCGATAGGCTAATCCATTAGGTTCAAAAATCAAGAATAATATTATAACTAAACCGATTGAAGCTTCTTTAATAAAAGGCAAAGCGTCTGTTAAGGATAAAAGATTATCCAAGCTAGAACCAGCCAGTGATCTTGTTCCCCAGTCCATTACCTCAGGTAATAAAACCATAAATGCTGCACCCATCATTGAGCCTCTAATTGAACCTAAACCTCCAATAATTATCATTGCAAGAAATGTTATTGAAAGCTGAATATTAAATTCCTCTATAGATACAAAACCTAAATAATGTCCATAAAGAGCACCTCCCAATCCTGCATAAAAAGAAGATATTCCAAAAGAAAGAATTCTATATTTTGTTAAATTGATTCCCATCATCTCCGCAGAAAGATAATGGTCTCTTACTGCAAGGAAGGCTCTTCCATCACGAGACCTCATTAAATTTGTTACAGCTAAAAAACTGACAATTAACCAAAATAGAACTATGTAAAAATATTTTTGATCTGTATCAAAAACCACTCCAAAAAGTTGAAAAGGTTTTGCTAATGCACCATCTACTCCCCCCGTAAACCATGCTGCTCTTGAGAAAAAATCTTGTATGATGAATTGAGCTGCTAGTGTAGCTATAGCCAAATATAAACCTTTTAGTCTTGCAGCAGGTATTCCAAAAAGTATACCTACTAGGGAGGTTAATACTGCAGCTGCTGGAATAGAGAGCCAGACAGGAAAAAATGAAAAATTATTATTTAACCAAACTGATGCAAATGCACCAAAACCAAAAAATGCTGCGTGTCCAACTGATATTTGACCAGTTGATCCGACTAATAAATTTAATCCCAAAGCTGCTATGGCATAAAAACCAATGTTAATTAAAAGAAAAATGATGTGCGAATCAAATAATAATGGACAAATTGAAAGTAATAAAATACCAAAGAAAGTTAGATAAAAGCTAGTTTTGTCCTGAAACATAGTCATATCTTTTTCATACGACGTTCTATAATCACCACAAGGTCTAATATTTTTGAATTGCATACTTATACTCTCTCAATATCCTTGGTTCCAAAAAAACCATATGGTTTAATCATTAAAATTATAATAAGCGCATAGAATGGTGCGATATTGTATAAGTTGCCAATTTTTAAATATTGAACATCAAAGTACTGTGCAATATTTTCAAGTATGCCGATAACCATACCACCTAAAACAGCTCCTAAAATTGAATCCAATCCACCCAAAATAACTGCGGGAAAAACTTTTATTCCTATTATGGAAATACCAGAGGATACTCCATTTACTATTCCGAAAACTACACCAGCTACTGCTGAAACTAAAGCTGATATACCCCATGCAGCTGAAAATACTTCCTTTACTGAAACCCCGAGAGATTGTGCAGCTTGTTGATCAAATGCTGTTGCTCTCATTGCTAGTCCAAGTCGAGATTTTTTAAAAAATATTGCAAAACTGATCATTATGAAAATGCTTATTAATCCGCTCATAATATAAACTGTCTGTATATTTAAGCCTAAGATGGAAATACTTTTACTGGTGAAAATTTCTGGAAATGGTTCAGCAAAAACACCAAACATCCATTTCATTATAGCCTGAAAGAAAATGGATAATCCTATTGTTACCATAATTATAGAAATAATAGGCTCTCCTATTAGTGGTCGTAATACTACTATCTGTATAATAATTCCAAAGATTGTCATAAATATCAGCGTCATAATGAAAGCTGCATAAAAAGGCAATGAAAATTGAGAAAGTAACCACCAACATGCCCAGGCACCTACTAAAAGGAATTCACCTTGAGCAAAGTTCACCACCATACTTGATTTATAAATCAATACAAATGACATAGCTACAACTCCATACAATAGTCCTATAACAAATCCATTTACTAATAATTGAACTAAAAATTCTAATGCCATAAGTTACTCCAATTCTATTATTTCTAAATCTGTTCTAATTCTTTGTTTTCCGCCATCTTGAAGCTGAATCTCTGTGTCTATATCAATAACTTTTTTTTCTGAATATATTGCATTCACAATATCAACATATTTTTCTATTACAAAATTTCTTCTAAGTTTTTTTGTTCTTGTAAGCTCATCATCATCTGCATCAAATTCTTTGTAAAGCAAAACAAATTTCTTTATTTTTTGTTTTTCTGGCAATGTACTATTAACTTTTTCTACTTCTTTTCTGATTAAGGAACTTATTTCTTTTTTTGCAGATAAATCTGAATATGTGGTAAATGCAATTCTTTTATTTTCTGCCCATTTAGATAAAACTGAATACCTGATACAAATAATGGATGCAAGAAAAGGCTTTTCGGATCCTATAACAGCTGCCTCTGCTATATAAGTAGAAAATTTTAATTTATTTTCTATATATTGTGGAGAATATCTCAATTTTTCTGAGGTATATGATAAATCAGACATTCTATCTATAACAATTAAATGTCCTTTCTTATTTATATAACCAGCATCACCTGTGAAAAACCAACCGCCTTTTAAAAAGCTGTCGTTACTTCCAAAATATCCTCTCATAGTATTTTTATTTCTGACTATAATTTCTCCTATCCCTTCTTTATCTGGATTAGAAATCTTTAGATCTATTCCTGAAAAAGGAAAACCTACTGAGTCATAATCAATTTGATTTTTTTTATGTATGGTCCAGGCTCCAAGTTGTTCGGTTTGGCCATATAGTTGTCTTAGTGGAATACCTATGTTTACAAAAAATCTAAATGTATCAGGACCTAAAGCAGCACCTCCAGTCGCAGCTGATTTTAAAAATGAGAAACCCAAGGAATCTCTTAACCATCGATTGATAACAAACTCACAGAATATTTTATTCAAGAAACTATTATTAAGCTCCATGACCTTCATTGATAAATTATAAATAAATCTTTTTATTAATGATGAGTCCATTATTTTAGACCTAATGTCTGCTGCCATTTTTTCCCAAACTCGAGGTGCTAATAATAAAAAAGTTGGACCTATTTCTCTTAAATCATCCAACAGTGTTTCTTCTTCTTCTACAAAATTTATTTTCATCCTACAAATACACCATTTTGCTATTGCATACTTTTGCTCAATTATCCAAGGAAGAGGTAACACTGAAACATATTCGTCTTTAGAATCTTTAGGGTCCGCTTCTAAATAGCTTATAGAATGATTTATTAACGATCCATGTTCTATAATAGCCAATTTTGGGTGAGAAGTGGTACCAGATGTGGGGCACAGTACACAAACATCATTTTCTGAAATAGACTCAAGATTTTGCTCATGTTTATTAGGAAATTTAGTATCAATTTTTTTTCCTATTTCTTTCAATTCTCGGTATGAAATTAACCTTGAGTCACTATATTTATTCATTCCCCTCTCTTCATCATAAATTATAAGGTCAACTTTATTTTTTGAATCCTTAAGAGATAAAATTTTGTCTGCTTGTTCTTCATCTTCTACAAATATTGTTCTGCAAGAAGAATGTTTTATTAAGTAATCTATCTCATTCGCTAAGGCATCAGAGTAAATTCCCATGGGGTTGCACTTAATTGTTTGAGAAGAGATTTCAGCTATAACCCATCTAGGAGTATTATTTCCTAGAAGTCCTATTGTACTATCCTTTCCTATACCTTTTTTTTGTAGACCAAGTGAAATTAATTTAACTTCCTCATCGCATTGCTTCCAGGTTTTTATCCTCCATATACCAAATTTTTTTTCTCTAATTGCAACGTCATTTGGAAATTTTTGACTATTGTAACTGAGATAGTGTGGTATGGTTTTTTTTAAATTCACCAATTTAGTTTTCTCCTAAATATGCTTGCTGTACTCTTTTATTTGTCAAAATTTCTGATGGTATTCCTTCAGCTATCTTTTCTCCAAAATCCAATACTACTACCTTTTTAGAAATATCCATTACAACACCCATATCATGCTCAATCATAACAATGGTAATTCCCCATTCTCTGTTTAAATCAATAATAAATCTTGCCATATCTTCTTTTTCCTCCTGATTCATTCCGGCCATTGGCTCATCTAAAAGTATTAGTTCAGGATTGACAGCTATTGCTCTTCCTAATTCTACCCTTTTTCTTAAACCATATGATAATGTTCCGGCGCTCGCTTTTCTGATATTACTGATTTCAAGAAAGTCTAAAATTTTTTCTGCTTCTATTCTATTTTTTGTTTCCTCATTTTGAACTCCAAATAGCCAAAAGAATGAGCCCGTTAAGAAGTTACTTTTCAGCAAATGGTGTCTGCCAATATAAATATTTTCTAATACTGTCATATGTTCGAACAAAGCAAGGTTTTGAAAAGTTCGACCTATACCTAATGAAGCCCTTTTATTTGGATGAAGTTTTGTTATATTTTGATTGTTAAAGAAAAGACTACCACTATTTGCTTGGTATCTACCAGAAATAACATTAAGCAAAGTAGTCTTTCCTGCACCATTAGGGCCAATAATAGAAAACAATGTATTCTTGTCTACTTTAAAGCTAACATCTGTCAAAGCTTTTATACCGCCGAAATTTACAAATATATTTTTTAATTCTAACATTTTAATAATCAATTATTTTTCTTACTATTGAAACTCCTCCCACACAAGAAATATTTCTATTTCTAAGTTTTCTTATGTTCTTTAAATCAATTCCTCCCAAGGCTGCTATATTATATTTTAAGTTATTAATATACAAATTCAACAATTGTAATGCTAGCGGTTTTTTCTGTTTATCACTAGTAGTTCTAAATACTGGAGAAATAAAAATTAAGTCTGGTAATAAGTATTTGACCCTACGTATATCTCTTTTTCCATGAAAAGAGCAACTTATTTTAAGATTTTTATATTTTTTTTGCTGTTTTACTCTACTTGAATAATGAACTCCACCTGCAGCTGTAATTAACGCTATATCACTATAATCAGAAATATAATAAGGTACTTTTTTTCTCTTACAAAGTTTACTTATTCTTTTTGCCCTACTGTAAATAATTTTTTTACTTTTACCTCTTATTATTAAACCAAAAAATGATCTTTCAGGTAAAATTTTTAAAAAAACTTCTATGTTTGAAATATTATCATCGTCTAGGAATATCCAAAAAAGGGTTTTGAAATCGTCTTTATCTCTTTTAAGATACTTTATTTGCCTTCTGATTTGAGATAAGCTGTAATTGGTCATAATTATGTATAAATATATATCAGATAATTATTCAGAACTAAGATTAAATATTAAAAAAATTTGCAAAAGAATAAATCGTGATCCTAATGAAATAAATATTGTAGTAGTTACCAAGAATCAAAAAGTTGAAAAATATAGAGAATTAATAAATTTGGGTCATATTTCTTTTGGAGAAAATAGGTTGGAATCGAGTGAAAAGTGGAAAGAAATTAATAAGGATACAAAACTTCATTTCATAGGAGCACTCCAGTCAAAAAAAGCAAAAAATGTAACCAGATTTTTTGACGTTATAGAAACACTCGATAGTGAAAAAGCTGCGAAAAATATTTCAAATTTTATTCATTCTCTACAATATAAGAGAAAAAAGCCCGAAATTTATATTCAAGTTAATATAGGAGAAGAAGAGCAAAAAAGAGGAATCAAACCAACTGATTTATCACCTTTTTTGAATATGTGTAAAAATAACTATAGATTAGATATCAAAGGAGCTATGTGTATGGCTCCACTAAATAAAGAGCCTGATAAATACTTTTCCTGCATGAAGAATCTATGCAAAAACAATAATTTACATAAGATAAGTATGGGAATGAGCAATGATTATGAGAATGCCATAATCAACGGATCTACTAATGTTAGAATAGGAAGCTTAATATTTAATGAAAAATAAAGAATTGATAAAAAAAACCAAGCATTCAATATACTTAATTAGTGAAGATGTAGTTTTAAATGACTCAATAACTTCTATAGAAAAAATAAATGTAAATTTTAAAATTCAGAGTCTAGTCCTTGATAAAAGAAGGATGTCCATAGATGATATTTATATAGTAGATGATAGTAGTTCAGATTTTTTAGATATTATAAAATTTAATGAAAAAAATATTAACGGAGATATCTTTCTTCTTTCTAACAACTCCAATTTTGATTTCAGTAAATATAAAAAACTAAAAGTTTTTTTTAAACCTTTTAGACTTTTCTCACTTTACAAGGAACTTAAACAGGTTATTCAACATAGAGAAAGTTATTTTCAAAAATGGTATTTAGAAAAAAGTAATATTATTTTAAAAGAAAATGCTAAAAAAATAGTATTAACGGAAAAAGAGTATGATTTAATTAGATTATTAGCAAGTGATTCATCGAGAATTTTTGATAAGGATACATTGTTAAAAGAAGTATGGAAAATAAATTATAAGCTTAATAAACCTGAAACAAGAGTAATAGAAAGCTTAATTTCCAGATTAAGAAAAAAATTAAACTCGCATTTATCTTCTCCCAAAATTATTGCAACAAACAAAGGTTATAAAATAAAAACTTAGTAATCTCCTGGTCTTCCGGATTTGGGTATTTTTTTAAGTTCCCTTTTTTTATAGGGGCCTAGAAATGCATTTTTACTATTCCTCATATCCTCAGTAAATGAAAAGAATGGTACGTTTTCTATCTCTTTTAATTTTAGTCTATTAATTTTTTTTACTTTAACATTAGTATTATTTTTGTTCCTATCTGTGATTTTCCATTCTAGTATTTCACTATTTCTTTTATTGCTAAAACTAATTCTTAATCTTCCTTCGTAGTTTTTTTTTTTGGAAGATATATCGTAAAAAGTAATATCCTTAGTGCTCTCTTTTGTAACTTCTATCTCTCTTGAGTCTTTTAGATTTATAGGGTTTAGAATTGAATTTAAAATTCCTTTATCCATTGGTAAATATGTTGTCCTATCATACTGAGCATCATGAAAAATAAGCCATTTTCCAGTCCCAACTATTACTAAATTGTTAGGAGGTTGAAATTCAGTTCTCACTTTTCCTTTTCCACCCAAAATCATCCACCCCTCAATAGTTTTATTTTGTTGAGTAGTCTGCTGAAAATGTATTTCTAAGGGAAATAGCATTTCTAACTTTTCAATTAATTCTTCATGAGTTTCTATTGCGTAAATTTTATAGCTAAATACTATTATTAAAAAAAGGTATGCCGTAATTTTTTTTTTCACTTATTCATCTCTGTTAATTAAAACTTCTCTTCTTCCCATGGAATTAGGTGAACTAACAATACCTTTTTTTTCAAATAAATCTACTATTCTTGCTGCTCTGTTGTATCCGATAGCAAAATGACGCTGTAAAAAACTAGTGGAAACCTTTTTTTCTTTAATTATTAAGTTTAATGCACTATCATATAGTGGATCAATATCCCCATTAGTATTGTCTTGCACATTTATATCATCTTCTTTATTTTCAGTTATGTGATGAAGATATTCGGGTTCTCCTTGCATTTTCATATGGTTTGTAACTTTTAAAATTTCTTGATCACTTACAAAAGGACCATGTATTCTTTCAGTTTTTCCCCCTCCACTCATATAAAGCATATCTCCTTTTCCTAAAAGTTGTTCTGCTCCTTGTTCGCCTAAAATGGTTCTTGAATCAATTTTAGAAGTTACTTGAAAACTTATTCTGTAAGGCAAATTTGCTTTAATAGTTCCGGTTATAACGTCAACTGATGGCCTTTGTGTTGCTAAAATTAAATGTAATCCTGCCGCCCTTGCTTTTTGTGCCAAAGATTGAATGGAAAGTTCTATTTCTTTACCAGCTGTTAGCATAAGATCTGCCATTTCATCAACTATTATAACTATAAAAGGTAGAGTATTTAATTCTATCTCTTTATTCTGATATATAGGTTTTCCAGTAACACTATCAAAACCTATCTGTACCTTCTTTACTAATCTATCATCTTTGTAAATACGTTTTGATATTATATTATTGTAACTTTCAATATTTCTTACACCTAAAGTGGTCATTTGTTTATACCTATCATTCATTTCACGAACAGCCCATTTTAATGCTGAAATAGCTTTTCTCGGCTCTGTAACAACTGGATGCAGCAGATGTGGTATTCCATCATACACTGATAATTCGAGCATCTTAGGGTCAATCAATATAAATTTACAATCTTCTGGCCCGTATTTGTATAGTAAAGATAATATCATAGCGTTAATAGATACTGATTTTCCCGAGCCCGTTGTTCCAGCTACCAATATATGAGGCATAATACTCAGATCAGCTATTATTGGTTTGCCGGCAATATCCTTGCCAAGAGCCAATGATAAACCTCTATTATTATCAAAAACTGTAGAATTAATTATTTCTTTCAAAGAAACCATTTCTATATTTGAATTAGGTAACTCTATACCTATAGCATTCTTCCCATATACAACTGAAACCCTAGCTGATTTAGCACTCATAGACCTTGCTATGTCATCGGATAGGCTTATTACCCTAGAGGATCTAGTTCCTGGAGCTGGTTCTAGCTCATATCTAGTAACAATAGGACCTTCTTTAACACTTACAATGTCACCTCTTATTCCATAATCTTCTAGTACTTTCTCAAGGTTTTTTGAATTTAAATTAATATTTTCAGATTTCTTTATTTTATTTTTTGGTGGATTATCTAAAAATTCTATGATCGGCAATTCAAAATTATCATATTTCTTTTTCTTTTCTTTATTTATTGTTTTGTGAGTTGTCTTTCTGATTTTTTTTCCTGCCAGCATAGAAGGTTTTCTTTTAATAAAAACTGTAACGATTAGAATTAAAAAACTTAAAAAATAATTACAGATTCTAAATATTGAAATATAAAAACTTTTAAAGCTCTTTGAAATACTAAGTAAATAAACATTTAAAAAGATTAAAAGGTTTATTATATGAAAGTAGTTCTCATACAAAACAAAAGAACTTGTATTTTTAGTCAACAAAGAAAGTAAAATTTTACCTAAAATACCAGAATTGATTTGTATATAATTCAAAGAAAGAGACAACATAAATATAGAAAGTAAGTTGATTATGGCTCTAAAAAATAAACTTGTTGGCTTTATTTTGTGGAAGATTATTAGTCTTATTAATAAAAGCAAAGAGACAATTACTAACCAACTACAATATCCGAAAACAAAAAATAAAATAGCACTTAGAGTTGCCCCAAAAATTCCGAGAGCATTAGATGGCGGTTCATCTGTTGCTGTAAATGGTGAAGGATCAAAAGAATTGTATGAATATAATGATATAAAAATGAGAAAACTTAAAATAAGAAAAGATAATACCAAGAAAATCTTTACTATTATTTCTTTGTAAGAAGTTTTATTTTTTTTATTGACTACTGACACTTTATGATCTCATCAATCTTATCAATAGCATTTTTACATTTCTTAAAGTTATGCACTAATGATATCCTAATAAAATTCTTTCCAGGATTTTTTTTGTTTCCTTTTGACAAATATTTTCCTGGCATTACCTTTATTTTATATTTTGAATAAAGGTTTTTTGTAAACTTTTCTCCATCCTTAACATTTATCCAGAGATAAAAACCAGCTTCAGGTTTTTTGTAAAAGCTGTATTTAGAAAATATTTTATTTGCATAATTAATTTTCCTTTCATATTCTTTTCTATTGTCAACAACATGTTTATCATCATCCCATAACTTTGCTGATGCTAGTTGTATTGGAATTGGTATTGAAGGAGCTGAATAGCTTCTTAGTCTCTTGAATAAAGAAATAATTCTCTTATCTCCTACTACAAAACCTGACCGCATGCCAGCTACATTAGATCTTTTTGACAATGAATGATAAATTAGAATATTTTTAAGCCCATTACCTATTTCTTCACATGCTTTAATAGCCCCCTTTGGAACATCATGATAATAAATATCACTATAACATTCGTCTACAACCATTACGGAATTATATTTTCTTATTAGTTTTATAATGTCTTTCATATATTGAAAATTAATAATTTTCCCCTGAGGATTTGAAGGTGAACAAAGATAAACAAGAGATTTCTTTTTACTTAATCTTTTCTCTAAGTCCGAAAGATTAAAAAAAGAGCTTTCAGTATTATTACGTCCTAAATATTCTACACTAGATTTATGTATTAAGGACGATGCTATATAAGCTTGATAGAAAGGGTTAGGCACTATTACATTTTCAAAATCTAGAGTGATGGCTATAGAAAATAGGCCCTCTCTTGTACCTGAGAGTGGAAGAACTTCATCAACTAAAAAATTTTTTTTTAAGTTAAAGCGTCTTTTTAACCAATTTTTATAAGATTCTCTTAATTCTTTTATGCCCGCAACTGGTGGATACAAATGCCATTTATTACCTGCTTCTATGAGAATTTTTTCTACAAAATCTGGTATTTCATGATAGGGTTGGCCTATAGACATATCTAAAGTATTTTTTTTATTCACGTCAATTGCTTCAGATAACAATCTCCTCAGCCTTTCAAAAGGGTAATCCGATAATTTTTTAATATGATTATTTAAATATATCATTATTCTTATAAATTTATTATATTTTCGCACTTTTCTGCAATACTTAACAATTTTTTCTCTTTCCCTGAACTTGCTAAGATTGATAAAGAAAGCCAGTTGTGCCGTTTTAAAATAATAGGAATACTAATAGCGCACATATTTATTATATTTGCAATTCTAGTATTATCTAATACTTTGATATTAGCTACATTATAATCAACAGGCTTTTTTAATGTCTCCATTGCAGGAGGATGCATGCTTAAAGTAGGGAACATCAAAACATCATACTTTTTTGTCTTTTCTCCAATAACTTTCTTAAAATATTTTAATTTATCTTCTATCTTCAACTTATTTTGTTTTTTTAATTTTCTCCCTAATATTAACCTTTTTTGAACATTAGGATCTATGCCAGAAATATTACCTTTGAATATCTTATTCCAATATCTCCAAGCATCATAATTTACAATTGACCCATTTTCTGAAATGTATTGATTTATTTCATTAAATTCTGGGATTTCTAAATATTCTAATTCTATTCCGCTTATAACAAATTTATTAAAAATTTCATAAAACTTACTTTTGTTTTTATTTTCTAATTTTTCTAACGTAAAATCTACTACTACCATTGCTTTTATTTTATTATCTTCTATGGAATAGTGGTTACTTTCTCTTTTGGTGAAAATATCATATACCAATTGAATATCCTTAACACACTTTGATATTATTCCCACAGTGTCATAGCTCTTTGACAACGGAAGTATTCCTTTAGTAGAAACCTTACCCAATGATGGTTTAAAGCCTACCAAATTATTCCAAGCAGCTGGAATTCTTACGGACCCAGCTGTATCTGTCCCTATAGCTAAAGGCACAAGATTATTTGAAACCGCAGTAGCAGAACCAGTACTAGAACCTCCAGCAGCAAATTCTTTGTTCTTAATTATTATTTTTGGTAAAGGATTGTATCTATTTGTACCTATGCCTCCAAAAGCCAATTCTACCGTACCTGTTTTTGCTAAGGAAATTAATCCTGCATTTTTTGCTAACCTTACCACTGTAGCATCCCTAACTTGTGCATTCTTTCTCCAGTTATAAACTTTTTTTGAGCCTGCAAATGCAGGGTTTTGCTCAATATCTATCATGTCCTTCCAAGCCATGGGTATTCCATCTAATATACCTTTTCTTCTTCCTTCTTTTTGTCTCCTCCAAGATCTCATAGCTTCATTTTTTGCTTTAGATATCATTAAATTAACAAAACTCGATTTGATATTGTTGTCATTGCTTCTGTAAATGCTTATATAATATTCAAGTAAACTAATAGGATCTAATTTTTTAGATTCTAGTAAATAGCCTAATTCATATGCACACAAATTTTTTAAATCTTTTGCCATAATCTAAATTATTATTATATTTATAATATATTATGTATAAAAATTTTGATATAATTATAGCAGGTTCAGGTTTAGCAGGGTTAACTTCTGCAATAGCATTATCCAAGATTGGCTATAAAATTGGACTTGTAGATCCCAGACCTTTTAAAGATTTCTTAAAAAAAACGTATGATTTTAGAACTACAGCTTTATCTTACCAGGCAGCAGAATTTTATAATAAAATTGAATCCTGGAAACATATAAAAAAGTACACCTGTCCAATTAGAAACATTCTTGTAGAAGAACCGACTTCTGGAGCTTATTCTTATTTAAATAAAAAAAATCTGTCAGACAGCACTCTTGGTTTTATGATACAAAATAAAAACCTCTTCAAAGTATTGTTGAGTATTGTAGAAAAAAATAATAATATCATAAAAATAGACGATAAAATAATACATTTTAATAGAAAAAAAGATAAAATATTTATAGATTTAGAAAAAGAAAAATTATGCTCTTCATTGTTAATTGCTGCTGATGGAAAAAATTCATTCATAAGAAAAACCACTAATATAAAAACATTTTATAAAGACTATAAACAAAAGGCTTTCATTTTTAATATTAAACATCAATATTCTCACAAAAACCTTGCAACAGAAAATTTTTTAGAAAGTGGACCACTAGCATCCTTACCTTTGTTAATTAATAAGTCTACTAAATATTCCTCTATAGTATGGTCTTGTAATATGCCTTATTATTACCAGTTCTTAAAAAGTAAAAGAAAATCTTTAGAAATGCTCATTAAAAGAAACTTAAATAAATGTTACGGAGATCTAGAAATAATATCTCCAATAAGTAGTTGGGATTTATCTCTTACTAATGCTAGTAAATATGTAGACCATAGAATATTGTTGATAGGAGATGCAGCTCATGCAATTCATCCTATAGCTGGACAAGGTTTTAACTTAACCATAAGAGGTATTAATAGGTTTTATGAAACAGCTTCTACTAATTATAAAGATAATCAAGATTTAGGTTGTGTCAATAATCTAATGAGTTACAACAATGCTCATTACCTCGATGCAAAATTACTCATAATGGCTACAGATAGACTTAATTTTTTATTCTCAAATAATAATATTGTTTTGAGGGTATTAAGAAGGAATGGTATCAAAGTTTTTAATCGAATTAATCTTTTAAAGAGCGTATTCAAAAATTATGCTTCTCATGGAAAACTATCTATTACATAATTTATAAAATTTTCCTTGCTTCTTCTGGTAACAATATCGGTATACCATTTTTAATGGGATAAGCTAATTTTGCTTCTTTGCTTATTAATTCTTTTTTATTACTATCTAATAATAATTCTTTCTTTGAAATAGGGCAAACTAATATTTTTAAGAGATTTTTGTCAAAGATATCATCACTGTCTTTTTTCATAATTAAATATCAATTAATACTTTCATTTTCTATATCATTTTTATTAGAGGCATACATCTTAAGTAAAGAAATGAGAATATCAAATCTACTTTTTCCACTAACAGCTTCCAGTATAGCTTGTTTTTCGTTTGGTTTAAAAGAACATATTTGAGGAATTGATGCAAGTATCTGTTCAGATGAAATTTTTGATATCTCGGAAAAGTCTACGTTAATATTATTTTTTTCAAAGTATATTCTGAGATATTTCAAAAGCTCAGAGATATCTATATTAGATTTTTTTTCTTGTAGATCCTCTAAGTAAGGATCCCAGTCAGGAATTATATTTCTATAACCATTGATAAGTTTTAACTCTTGCTTTACTCTAAATCTTAATACTCCAGCTAGTTCTATCAAAAATCTTCCGTCAGCTGTTTCTGTAAAAGACATTATTTTTCCTGCACATCCTACAGGATAGATATCTGTTGTAGAGTTATTTTTACCAGAAAAGGGTTGTATCATTCCTATCATTCTATGCTTACTGAGCACTGACTCGACCATAGCAATATATCTTGGTTCAAATATATTAAGCGGTAAAGTTCCAAATGGAAGAACAATTGCTCCTGGCAAGGGAAATATTGGTAACTGATTTGGTAAATCTAATTTCTGGAAATTTTTTATCATGTTATTTAAACAATGTATTAGACAATTTTGTTCTTCCTTCAACCACCAAATCATTATTGTTTCCTAAATAAGAAAAAAGCGTTAATAGTTCACGTTTTGCAATGCCTTCATTCCAGCTTTTATTTTTGGATATTATAAACAATAAATGTTCAATAGCTTCACTATAATTTCTTTTTAATATGCAGTTTCTAGCAATCTGCATTCTAATTTCTAAATCATTTGGTCTTTGATCTAAATCTTCATCGCTTAACCTTCCGATCTTATCTTTTATTACTGAAAAATATTCTTTAGCTTCTATCAATGATTTGATTTCTATAGTATCCTTTATATCCTCTTCCATTTGACTAAGCAATTCTTCTAATTCTTTTATCTTATTTAACTCTAAAAAACATTTGCCCAAGCCATTTAAAGATTTTATAAGCTCATTTCTAGGCAAATTAGATGAAATAAGACCTGAAAATTCATTTATAGCTTGGTCATATTCTTTTGCCTCAAGTTTTCTTTCTGCCTCACTGACTAATTTCTTTATTTCTTCTATTTCGTTTTGTGAGTGTGATGCAATATTAATTAATTCGTCAAAGAAATTTAAAATTTCATTGTGAGACTTTAGTCCAGCAAATCCGTTAGCTGGTTTACCCTGAAAAAAAGCCATTACAGTCGGAAGTGATTGAATTCTTAGTTGTTGAGCTAACTCCTGGTTTTCGTCTACATTGATTTTAATCAACTTTACTTTTCCAGCATTCTTATTTGTAATCTCTTCTAAAAGAGGTGTTAATTGTTTACATGGATTACACCAAGGTGCCCAAAAATCCACTACTATAGGCTTTTCCTTTGACTGCTCTATCACTTTTTCTATAAAAGTAGAGCTATCTGCGTTTTCTATAAGATTTGCAGTTAGTTCAGTTACCATAAAGTTACTCTTCTATAAATCTTCATAAGTAAAAACCTTTCCACAGTATGGGCAATCAGTATTAGTACCTCTAGTAATTTTTAAATATATTAAAGGATGTTTATTATCTGCATAATCTTTATCGTCTCTACCTACAGAACCATCACACGATACTTTTTTAGTTTCCTGATTTTCCGACATTTAATAATATTAATATCTATTAAATTATTTTCAATATTATAATAATAAGTACAAAGCATATCTATATGATTTTTTTTAATTATATGTTAATCTATATGTAAAGCGGGTGTAGCTCAGGGGTAGAGCACAACCTTGCCAAGGTTGGGGTCGAGGGTTCGAATCCCTTCACCCGCTCCATTAGTTATTAAGATGAATTATAAAAATATTTTTCTAATATCACGTTTATTATTCCTTGCCTTCTCCCTAATATTAGTTAATTGTTCAAAAAATACGGTAAGAATAGAAAATGTAGACTCTGACTTAGAAGAACAAGAGGCTATTTTACAGAAAAAAATACTTATAGAACAAATGGCTGATTCGGCTAAAATTCTACACAACATTTCATGGCCTGTATTGAAAAAAAATAAAGAATTTTGCAACACAAGTAATAACTTTTCTTTTGGATTTTTATTTGCTACTGCTAAAGACCTTGCCCCTAAAGATTTTCCTTTATATAAAAAAATTTTTAATAGCAATATAAAAAAAAGTATTTTTGAAGACTATGGTACAAAAAGTTTTCCAGTAGTTATTTCAATTGCAAAAAATAGTCCGGCACAAGATGGTGAATTACTAGAGAATGATATTATTTTAGAAATAAATGCAGAAAATACTTCAAACTTTAGAAAAAAATTATCAGAGATGCTTTCAAAAAGAAGATTGCTAAGTATGAAAATACTTCGGAATGGGGAAATAATTGAAAAACAAATGTTAGGTATTAAAATTTGTAATTATAATATTCAACCTTTGCCATCGGCTATGCCCAATGCATTTGCTGATGGAAAAAAAATTTTCGTAACTTTAGGAGCAATTAAGTTAGCAAATACAGTTGATGAGTTAGCTTTCCTTATAGGTCATGAACTAGCTCACAATATTTTCCATTACAAATCAACAGGAAGCAATGAAGCTTTAACGCACTCAATAAAGTATGATGATAGACCAAAAATTAGAGACTTAAAATCTATCCTAGTTTATTCAAACCAAAGGAGAGAAATAGAGGCAGATATTAAAGGACTGGAATTAGCTTATAGGGCTGGGTTTGATTTAAAAAACGTTAATGACTATTGGCGGAGACTGTCTGTATTTTATCCCGAATTAATAAAAAAATCTTCTATTTATCATAAGGGAAACGCTTACCGAGCAAGTCTTATAAAAAAAACACTCGAAAGAATAAAAGAGAATTATGAAAAATAAAAAAAATAATTTTTCTTATTATTTATTTGATTGGGCTAATTCTCCATTCTCAACGGTAGTAATAACATTTATTTTTTCTAGTTATTTTGTAAATACAATATCTGAGAATAAAATAGAGGGAACTTCTATGTGGGGCTGGACAATTGCACTTTCTGGATTACTTCTAGCTTTTTTTGCTCCCTTGTTAGGGTATTTGGGAGATATAAAAAAAAATATATCCAAGTACTTCCTTATAATTTCTTCTCTGATAGTGGTAGTATTATGCTGTTGTCTTTGGTTTGCCAAAGCATCATCTAGCTATATTTATTTTACTTTAATTATAATCTTTATTGCAAATTCCTTATTTGAGATAGGTCAAATTTTCTACAATTCAGAAATTCTTAATTTTAAAAAAAAATTACCTTTAGGAGAATTTTCTGGTAAAGCATGGGCTTCTGGTTATTTAGGAGGGATCTTATGTCTAGTATTGATTTTATTTTTGATTATACTTCCCAACAATAATTTATTGGGTCTAAATAAGGAGGAATTTGAGCATATTAGGATATGTGGTCCTGTTGTAGGTGTTTGGTTTCTTATTTTTAGTTTGCCTTTCTTATACAAAATAACTAGGAGCAATACTATCCTCAAAAAAGATAATAAGAAAAACTTTATAAAAAGTTTAAAATCTAATGTTAGCAATAAGAATAAATTAAACTTTTTAATTGCTAGAATGTTTTACACAGATGGCTTAATTACATTATTCAGCTTCGGAGGTATTTATGCGTCAGGAACATTCGACTTTAGTTTTAATGACATCATTATTTTTGGTATAGCAATAAATATATCAGCTGCTTTAGGCTCATATTCCTTGGGTTATTTGGAAGATAGGATTGGCATAAAAAAAGTAATCATGATTTCTCTTTGTTCACTAATAATTATATCTTTTGTCATTTTGATAATAAGTAATAAAAGCTTGTTCTGGTTGCTTGGAATTTCAATCGGTTTTTTCATCGGATCTATACAATCAAGCAGTAGGACAGCTATTATAAAATTAAGTAGTCAAGAACAATTAAAAAGCATGTTCGGTCTATATGCGGTATCCGGAAAAATAACGAATTTTTTAGGCCCTTTTTTTGTCGCTGTTGCTACTAATTTATTTGATAGCCAAAGGATGGGCATGTCTACTATCCTAATATTTTTAGTTATAGGTACGATTATTCTCAGTAGAACAAGGATATAGCTCTTGATAAAATTCTAATGACTAAAACATCTATTTCTAGTAAATACCATAGAAATATTTGCTTCATTAACAGCATCAATTACTTTTTGGTCGTTTATAGATCCTCCTGGCTGAATAATACTTTTAATACCGACTCTTTTTGCAATTTTTATACTATCTGTAAATGGGAAAAAAGCATCAGAGGCCATTACACAATTATTTAAATTATATTCTCTTTTAGTTTCATCATTATATGTTCTAGATGATTTTTGAATTGCAAACCTTACGGAATCTATTCTACTAGTATTCCCCGAACCTATACCAACAGTCGTTTTATTTTTTGAAATTACAATAGCATTTGATTTAACATGCTTTACGACTTTATAAGCAAATATCAATTCTTCAATCTGCTTATTGGTAGGTGATTTTTGAGTAACAATATCTAACATTTTTTTATTAATATTTATTTTATCAAAATCCTGAACCATGAAACTATTTGGAAATACTGATATATGCCTTGTACTAGGAGATAAAAAACTTTTTAAATTTTTAATTTTAATGATCCTTAAATTTGATTTTTTTGAAAGTATTTTTAGTGCATTATCACTAAAAGAAATTGAAGCCACTACTTCTAGAAAGATACTTGAAATCTTTTTAGCCAGATTTTCATCAACCTTCCTATTAAATAACACCACTCCGCCAAAGGCACTTAATGAATCTGCTAGAAATGATTTTTGCCAAGCCTTGTTTATACTGTCAGCTTCAGATACCCCACATGGGATAGAATGTTTAATAATAACAGATGTTGGTTTTTTAAATTCTACAATTAAATTTAAAGCTGTTTTGAGGTCATTGAGATTATTATAGGAAAGATCTTTACCACCTAGCTTTTCATAAAATGCATCATATTTAACATCTGATTTTTTATACATCTCTGCCTTTTGATGAGGATTTTCTCCATATCTAAGATTTAGCGATAAGTCCCCCATCAATATATATTTCTTATTCGATCTATTTGAAACATTTTCATTAAACCAATTAAAAATACTGTGATCGTAGTAAAGCGTCCTTTCAAATACTTTTAATGCTAAATACTTTCTTAACTCAATTGATATTCCTCCAAATCTCTCTATTTCTAAACAAATTTTCTTATAATCTTGTGCATCGATTACTACAGCTGTTGATTTAAAGTTCTTCGCTGCCGCTCTTATCATTGATGGACCACCGATATCAATATTTTCAATAGCTTCATCTATGGAACTCTTTTTTCTTATGGAGTCCTCAAAAGGGTAAAGATTAACTACCACAAGTTCGATTTTTCTTATTCCATTTTTTTTCATTTGATTGAGATGTGATTTTTTAATTGGGTCAGCTAATATTCCACCGAATATAGTAGGATGAAGTGTTTTTACTCTACCATCTAATATTTCAGGATAGCGAGTAAAATCTTCAACTTTTGTTGCTTTTATTTTGTTCTTTCTTAAAATTTTAAAAGTATTTCCTGTAGATATTATGTTAACGCCTAAACTTCTTAATTTTTTAGCAAAAGAATTTATATTTTTTTTATTTGATACCGATATCAAACAATTTTTTACTTTTATGATATTATTCATCTTTATCCCTTATTATATTAAACAAACTTTCTCTGATGTTATGCTGCTGACCGTTACAAAGATTTTCTAACGATATTAATTTTTTTTTAATTTCATTTGTTTTAAAAATCTTACTTTTTACTATGAAGAATCCCTTTTCATTTAGATCTAACTTTTTTTCTGTTTTTCCAAATAGGTTCTCGTGTAGTTTTTCTCCTTTTTTTAAGCCCGTATATTTTATTTTTATATCTTTATCTAACATCAAACCAGCTAGTTTAATCATCTGCTTGGCTAAAGTGTCAATTTTTATTGATTTTCCCATGTTTAGAACACTTATACTACCTTTAATATTATAAGTTGCATACAATTGTTCAAAGGTAGTAGTTAGAACTAAATCAACTGCTTCTTCAATTGTCATGAAAAATCTTGTTACGTTTCTATCAGTTACTGTAATAGGTCCACCTTCTTTTATCTGATTTTTAAAAAAAGGTACTACAGAACCAGTAGAACCCAATACATTACCAAACCTTACTGATATAAATCTACTTTTGCTTTTAGTAAATTTATCTTTAGACTGAATAATCATCTCAGCAATTTTCTTGGTTAGACCCATTACACTAGAGGGGTCTACTGCTTTATCTGTAGATATTAAAACGAAGCATTTGCATTTATACTTTTCAGCCATATTAGATAAAAAATAGGTAGCGAGGACATTAGTTCTTATGGCTTCTGAAATGTTATCCTCACAAATTGAAACATGCTTTAGTGCAGCAGCATGAAATATAATATCAGGGTTAAATTTATTAAAAATTTTTTCTATTTCATTATTGTTTCTAATATTAGTGCATAGAAATTTAGTTTTTGACAGACTAAATTTTTCACCAATCTTCAATCTTAAATTGTAAATTGCATTCTCTCCAGCATCTAGTAAAAGTATTTTTTTTGGATTTAAATCATGAATTCTGTTTGCTAATTCACTTCCAATTGTTCCAGCGGCTCCTGTTATTATTACAACTCTACCTTCGATAAATTTTTTAATTTTATTTGTATCTAATCTATTTTGTCTTCTTCCTAATAAGTCTTCAAGACTTATTTCTCTTACCATTGTTCCTTGCTCTAAACCTTCAATAATTTCATCTGGATCAGATGCTCTTCCAACTTTTAGTCTTTTCTTTTCAGCTATCTTCAATATTTCTGAAATATTGTTCTCAAGCATAGAATTAGATGTAATTACAAGTCTCTGCAGAGGTATTTTCCTATTTATTAAATTTGTAATTATTTGTTCTAAATTTTTTAGGATACCTAATACTTTTATTCCTCTAATAACTAAAGCTTTATATTCTGAGTCATTTTCTATAATAAGACCTATCACTTTGTATACACTATTTTTTTTTTCGGCTGCTCTAATGAATGAGTCTGCATTATCTCCAAAGCCCAACAATAGTACTGGAATTTTTTTAAGATTTCCTTTATCTGAATAAGAAAATTTCTCTATAATAATTCTGTATATTACTCTTGCACTACTTGTTATTATTAATAAGGTCATAAAATTGTAGACTATAACTAATCTTGGAATATTCTCTAATCTATTAAATATAAAAATAACTATAAAAATACAAATGTTTGCCAATAGACAGGCCTTTGCTATAGGCCATATGTCAGTAATTGACATATATCTCCAGGGTCTTTTATAAATATTAAAAGAATAGAAGATTATTGGTAAAGTTAGTCCAGCAATTAAAGTCTCTAAATATATTTCTTCTAAATAATCTATTCTTAAATAGTTTGAAAGGTTTAAAGAAATAATGCTACTTACTAAGTCAAGAAAGATTACTACAAAAAGCTTAATTTTAATTATATTTTTCATTATTAAATTTCTCGACTTTTAGATTTTGAAAAATGATTTATAAAAATTAAACACCAGGCTAAAGACAGAAAAAGAAAAGCTACATTGTTTTTGTATAACACTGATAGTAAACAGAAAAAAAATAATCCTAAAGAAATTGTTATAATGTAATAACATGTTTTGGAGTGACTGTTCCCTTTCTTTACAAAAATTTGATAGAAATGGTCATTGTGCGACTGCCAAAATTTCTTTCCATTAAATATTCTTTTAAGCAGTGTAATTGTTGTATCTAGGAAATAATACATTGACAAAATAACTGCAGCACACCAATAACCTTTGAGCGTAAGTTCTATTAGAAAATAAATCATCAAAAAACCCAATGGAATGCTACCTGCATCACCTAAAAAAATCTTTGCCGGGTGCCAGTTATAAAAAAGAAATCCGAACATTACTCCAAGTATAATAAGATAATGATTTATATTATCGAAAAGAAAAATAGATTCTAGGATTATCAACGCCAACATAATAAATATTACCTGTATTGACGTGATACCATCAATACCATCCATAAAGTTAAAACCATTAATGAACCATGTAATTCCAATTATTGCAAAGACATAAATTGCTAAGTATATATGATTTTCTAGTTCAGGAAGCTGCTCTTTTACTCTATCAATTAAATAGTTATGTACATACAAAAAAACACACAGCATATGAAATAACAACCTAATAGTCGCATTAATATTTTTTATATCATCTAATAAAGATATAGCGAACAACATTATAAACACTGAGTAACAAGTAAAACTAAAACTTATTTTTGAATATAATCCTAACGAAAGTATTAACAAAGTTATTATTATGCCCCCTCCAAGTGCTACTGGAAAGTTATGATTAGACCTAGGGTTAGGAATATCTACTAAACCTAATCTTAAAAAAAAGGGTTTTGCTAAAAACGTAATTAAAAGAGTTGTTAGTAAGGAAGTGAAAAATAATGAGAAGTTTAAATTTGATAGAAACATATAAGTTATTTTTTCAATATTAATTTTTAAAAAAATTCGTTAAATTCACTAGTTATATTGTGCTACAATAAAAAATAATTTTAGTATAGGAAAAAATGACCAAAATTGTATCTAGTTGTTTTATGCTTGGAAGTAATAAACAGAACCTTTCAAATATCTGCAAAGAAAATCCAGATTGGAATTATGGAAAACTGCTTAAGAAAACTGGAATAGAAAATAGACATATTCTAAGTAAAAATGAGACTCCTGAAGAACTTAGCATAAAAGCTGCAGAAGAATGCATTGTGAGTTCCGATAGCAAACATATTGACGGTGTAATTTATGTTTCTCAATCGCCATCTTCACCACTACCAACAAGAGCTTGTATCATTCAAAATGCACTAAGAATTTCAAAAAACTCTCTAGCCTTTGATATTAATCAAGGATGTTCTGGATTTATATATGCACTATCTCTTGCCAACTCCTTAATCATCAATAAAGAAGCAACTAGAATTTTAATTATATGTGCTGACTATTATTCTAAATATATCTCAGAAGATGACAGAACCTCAAGACCAATTTTTAGTGATGCAGCTGCAGCAGTTATTATAGAAAATTCTGTAAATTGTAAGATCGGGCCTTTTGTTTTTAAAACTGATGGTGCTGGAGCAAAGCATCTTACAGTAAATAAAAAAGATGGTAAGGAAAAATTATTTATGGACGGGCCAGAAGTATTAAAGTTTTCGCTTAATTCAGTTCCTGATGCTACACATGAGTTACTTAATAAGGCGTCAATGACATTAGATGACATTGATTTATTTATCTTTCATCAGGCTAGTGCGGTAGTATTAGATAGATTACAAAAAAAGTTAGGAATTTCTAATGACAAATGGGTAAAAATAATAAAAGATTTAGGAAATACAGTTTCCGCTACTATACCAATAGCAATTAGTACTCTGAAAAAAGAAAATAATTTTAAAAATAAAAAAAACTACATGTTAATGGGTTTTGGAGTGGGCTTGTCTGTGGGCGGATGCATACTATCAACTTGATATAGCTAATTTATTCTTCTGAGTCCCCAAAGAACCTCTGTTTTTTTATTAGTTGTCTCACCACTAATTATTAATTGAGAAGTATTCAACTGAGTTCCTTCATCATCTATAAAAATACTTTGTTCTAAAGTTAGCTTACCTTCTCCATTACTAACAAAATTCCAACCTTGATCGCTGATAAGTATTAAAGCAGATTTTTTATCTCTTGATAGAGTTACCTTTATGCCAGGATTAAAATGAATTCTAATATCAAAGTTTTTTAATCTTTCTGAATGTATGGAATCCATAATAGCAATATTATTCCCATCGTTACCTAACTCTATAGTTCTTCTGCAAATACTAGAGAACCTATGATAATAACCATAATGTGTAAGCTCAACTACTTCTGCTCCATCTCTATTATAGCGTTTGGATTGTGAAGCTTGATGCTTATCTTCATTTAAAAAAGGACTTATATTTTCGATAGTCAAAGAAGAATTAGCTGTACTAGATTGAATAAGTTTTTTCCAGGATCTATTTTTTCCAAAAAATGTTCCGCAGGATCCCAAAAGTCTATATTTTCCTATTAAAACTTCTATTGCGTGTGGTGCGGTTGACAACATTTTTTCTTCACTACAAAGAGTGTCAATAAAAATGCAAACATCTTCTTTTTGTAACTTCTCAAACCCACTCTTATATAAACTTTTAGGGCCTTTTGCTCTAGCTTTACCATCTGCAGCATTTAGAATTTTATCTATAACTTTTTTTTCTCCTGTTTTAGAACCGTTAAACATAACTAATGTTCCTTTTTGATTTCTAAAGAATCTAGTGGCATGAGATATTTTTTTAATAATTGATAATATGAAATCTGGAACTTCTAAATTAGTAGATATCAAACTATCTCTGATAGTTATTAGATCAGCTAAAACACAGAGTTGAACGAAAGGACTCCTGCTTGCGTGTACTCCTTCCTCATTAAAATTTTTAGCAACCTCATCTTCTAAGAATTTAATGAATCTTTTAAATGCCTTATCATTTTTTTCAAAACTAACCAAGCTAATCATTAATCCTTTTACTATTTGAATAATTTTAACTGAACTCTCATCTATTCCAAATTCCTTTTCCAGAAGATTAAAATATTTTTTATTAGATAATCTAGTTAGATGCTTAATTTGCTTTAATAAACTTTTTATTATTAAATCAGAAAAGTTTTTATCTTTTTCAGCTAATAAAAAGTTTAAATTACTTATCCAAGAAGTCACTCTTCTAGACAAAATATCCAGTTCCCAAACTTCTTCTTCCCATTCTCCAAATTTGTTTATCCAATCCAATATAAGATATCTCGCGTGTTTTCTTGCCAAAGATCCAGATTTAGCTTTAAGATGTCTTAACCACGAGAAACTGTGAATTTCATTTTGCCAGTAAAAGTTTTGTCTGTGGGCAAACCATATAAGTTTTTCTGAAGAAAAAATTTTTTCTCCTGCTAGACTGAAATTACCTTGAAGAATATTTTCTCCTAGAAAAGGATCTCCAGGCCAAGGGTCAATGGGAATATTATTTATGTCTACAATATTTACTTGAGATAAATAGTAATTGTAAATACGCGAACCATAAATTAGATGTTTAGCTAATTTTCTTAGTTTCACTTTTAATCCATGAGCTTTTTAAGGCATTTATGTTATTTCTATAACATTCAGGACCATCTTTAAAAATAGCACTACCTGCTACTAAAATATTAGCTCCTGCTTTTACTAACCTTTTAGAATTGCTTATATTTACACCTCCATCGACTTCTAGATCAATATGATTAATATTATTGTTTATCATCTTTCTAACGTTCTCAACTTTTTTGTATTGTGATTCAATAGTCTTTTGTCCGCCAAATCCAGGATTTACTAACATTATTAATACTAGATCGCAATAATCTAACAAATATTCTAATACCTTTTCGTCAGTTCCAGGATTGATTGATATACCTGCTTTGACACCTTTGCTTTTTATATAATCAAGTGTTTTAATTGGATGAGCGTCTGCTTCATAATGTATAGTAATTATTTCAGCACCCGCTTTATAGAATTGATCAATATATTTGAGAGGATTATCAATCATTAAATGTACGTCGAATGTCTTCTTAGTAAACTTTCTAATCTTCGAAATTATTGGAGGCCCCATAGTAATGTTGGGAACAAATTTTCCATCCATAACATCTATATGGATTAAGTCGGCTCCACACTTATCAAGTTTTATCAATTCGTCACCTAGATTAGAAAAATCCGCCGATAGTATTGAAGCAGCTAGTTTTATATTATCAAATAGAATATCTTTCATAGTTCTTTTTTTATTTATTATTATAATTGTACTTAAATCTTTTTTAGTCTGGCAATAAAAAAACCATCCATACCTGAAAAATCATTATACATGTAAGGTAAAGTTCTAATCAATCCTTTATTAATTATATTAGCTGGATATCCTTTAATTTCTTTGATCTTAATTTTTACTAACTTGATCTTTCTCTTTATTAAGAAATATTCTATTATTTCTTCTCCTTCCTCAAATTGTAAAGAACAGTTACAATATACAATAGTACCATTTGTAGCAGTTAAGTTTATAGCAGTATTTAATAATTCTTTTTGTAATTTGGTCATTTCTGTTATGGAATTAATACTTTTCTGCCACATTACGTCTGGATTTTTTCTTAAAGTGCCTGTGGAGCTACACGGTACATCAACAATTGTCATTTCAGACTTCTTATTTGGTTTCCACTTTCTTGCGTCTGCACATACTATTCTATGATTAGAAGCTAACTTAAGTCTTTCAATATTCTTTTTAAGAAGATGCGTTCTCTTTTTAGAAATTTCTATAGATGTAACAAATGCACCTTCATGAAGCATTTGTGCTGTTTTACCTCCTGGAGCAGCACACAACTCTATTATTTTTTTATTTTTAATATTTCCTAGAATTTTTACTGGAAGCTGCGCAGCAATATTTTGTATCCACCATTCTCCTTGTTTGTATCCACTTATTTTTTTTATATTACCAAGTTTTTTTGTTCGTATAGTATCATTAAGAATGAATTCTGCATCAAAGTTTTCTTTCGTAGTAACAAGATTCTTTTTTACAAAAATATCTATCGCAGGTTCAACAAAAATAGAATCTATTATTTTCATAGTTTTCTGCTTTCCATATTGCTTCTGCCAAGTTTTTATTAACCAATTAGGAATATTAATTGATTTATTTAGAGACATTTTTATTAATTTTTCTTTATCTCTCGATACTTTTCTTAGCAAAGCATTTACCAATGGCTGCCATTTTTTTTTATTTCCTCTAAATAATTCAACTGTGGTATTTACAGAAGCATAGATGGGAATTCTAGAAAATAATATTTGTGTGATTCCAACCATTATACCAGATTTTGCTTCTAACATTTTTTTATTAAGTGGTTTTTTTAGATACGCATTAATAGTTTTTTCAATAAAACCTCTATATCTTATAGTAGTCAGTGTAACGTATTTTATTAAGGCTTTGTCTTTTTCACTAACACTGTAAAACTGAAATATTTTTTCATAATAATCATTAATTTCATTTAAAGAAAATTCTTTTAAATGCATCAGAATTCCTCTGAAAATTAATTCTCTGGATTTATAATCCTTTTTCATATATTTATATGTTATGGTAAAAAAGAAAATTGATAAAATAAAACCTAAATCTATTAAAAAAAAATCCTCTTCAACAAATAATAAGATTAAAGAAATAGGAGGGCCAAAAGGTCCAGAACCTACTAGATACGGAGATTGGGAAATAAAAGGAAGAGTCTCCGACTTCTAATTTTTATCTTTAATTCATAAAAAATTAGACAATTTACAATTGTTATTAACGGCTTCTTCATGCATTTATTTTATTCTGTTTTCTAACAATTCTTCTAAAACATTTGGGTCCGCTAATGTTGATGTGTCCCCAAAACTTTCAATGTCACCGGCAGCAATCTTTCTTAGTATTCTTCTCATTATTTTTCCTGATCTTGTTTTAGGTAAATTTGGAGCCCATTGTATTTTTTCTGGCTTTGCAATTGGACTAATAACTTTGCTAACTGTATCTAACAATTCTTGTTTTAATTCTTCTGTTCCCACATTTTCTATCTTAAGAGTCACGTAAGCATAAATCGATTGTCCCTTTATATCATGTGGAAATCCAACTACTGCAGCTTCAGCTACCTTTTCGTTTGAAACCAAAGCACTTTCTATTTCTGCTGTACCCAATCTATGACCTGAAACATTTATTACATCATCTACTCTTCCTGTAATCCAGTAATACCCGTCCTCATCTCTTTTTGCTCCATCACCTGTAAAATATACATTATCGAATGTGGAAAAATATGTTTCTATGAATCTTTTATGATCTCCGTATACTGTTCTCATTTGGCCTGGCCAACTGTCTGTAATAACTAAGTTGCCTTCGGACATACCCTCTAGTACGGTAGATTGATTGTCAACTATTGCTGGTTGAATTCCGAAAAAAGGCAAAGTGGCCGACCCGGGTTTCATTTCATTAGTACCTGGCAGAGGTGAAATTAGAATTCCTCCAGTCTCTGTCTGCCACCAAGTGTCAACTATTGGACAATTTTGGTTTCCAACAACTTCGTAATACCACTTCCATGCTTCGGGATTAATTGGTTCTCCAACAGTTCCAAGTATTCTCAAGCTGCTTCTGTTAGTTTTATTGACAAAACTATCTCCTTCTCTCATGATCGCGCGCAAAGCAGTAGGAGCCGTATAGAAGATTGAAACTTTATGTTTATCGCAAATCTCCCAAAATCTCGACGCATTAGGATAATTAGGCACTCCTTCAAAGACCAGAGTAGTTGCACCATTAGCTAGTGGGCCGTAAACAATATAACTATGACCAGTGATCCAACCAACGTCTGCAGTGCACCAATAAATATCTTCCTCTTTATAATTAAAAATATATTCGTGAGTCATTGAAGCATACACTAAATAACCACCTGAGCTGTGTAAAACACCTTTGGGTTTTCCTGTTGAACCGGAAGTGTACAAAATAAAGAGAGGATCCTCAGCATTCATTTCAACTGGCTTACATATTTCATCTACTTTATTTTTTTCTTCATGCCACCAAATATCTCTTTTTAAATCTACATCGATTTTACTTCCTGTTCGCTTTACAATTAAAACTTTTTCGACACTATTTTTATTCTTTAATGCAGTATCAACATTGCTCTTCAGTGGAAAAACTTTTCCTCCTCTAATAGATTCATCGGCTGTTATAATAAAGCTAGAGTTGCAATCATTAATTCTATCTGATAAAGAATCTGGGGAAAACCCGCCAAAAACTACTGAGTGAATTGCTCCGATCCTAGCACATGCAAGCATAGCGTAAACTGCTTCTGGAATCATAGGCATATAAATTGTTATCCTATCACCCTTTTTAACATTATACTTAAGTAGAACATTAGACATAAGACAGACTTCTTTATATAATTCTGAATATGTAATTTTTTTCTCTTCTTCTGGCGAATCGCCTTGCCAAAGTATGGCGACTTTATTGCCGTTTGTTTTAAGATGCCTGTCTATACAATTAGCCGAAACGTTTAAGGTTCCATCGTAAAACCACTTAATATGTAAATCTTCTTTGTCAAAAGATACATCCTTTACATGAGAGAAGTCTTTTATCCAATTAATTCTTTTAGCTTGCTTTTGCCAAAACGAAATAGGATCTTTTATTGACTCATTGTAAAGCCTATTATACTCGTCAATAGAAATACTATTTTCTAAAGAAAAGTTTTCGGGAACTTTGTAAACTTTTTTCATTCTAAAATTTCTCCTATTTCATTATACTACAAATCCGAAGTTTTTAAATCTGCCATTTTACATATAATGTACCATTGTTCTCTACTTACCGGGAGTACGGACAACCTATTTTGTTTAAGCATTATAAAATTATCTAATTTTTTATTGTTTTTTATATCTGATAAGTGAACTGGCTTTTTAAGAGTTTTTAAAGCTTTAACTCTTACCATGCCAAATCTTTCAGTTTTATCAGTTGGGTCAGCATGATACTCTTTGATCACTTTAACCACACCAACTATCTTCTTTTCAGAAACTGAATGATAAAAAAAACCTAGGTCTCCTAATTTCATTTTTTTCATATTATTAGCTGCCTGATAGTTTCTTACTCCGTCCCAACCCTCTCCTTTAGCTCCTGCTTTTTTTTGTTCTTCCCAAGACCAGGCATTTGGTTCACTTTTAAAAAGCCAGTATTTCATTAGAATCTCTCAATTATTACAAGTTTTAATAGAATCTCTAGATTTTTTTGAATATTTAATTGCATAATTAAACTCATTTCAAATAAAAATTCTCAAAAAAAATCTCATTTTTTTTCTTCTTGTGCTGTTTGAATTGATATAAAGGTTTTAGCTGCTAACCCACTTTCTCTATCGTTAGACAATATAACTCCTAATCTTCTATTAGACCAAGCTAAAGGCTTTCCAAATAACCTAACATCTACATTATTAATTTTTAAAGCATTTTCTAGACCTTGTACTGAATATCTGTGATTATTTGGAAAATTATAAGGAGCTTTAATAACTGTAGAATACCCTTGTCTTAGTAAGAGTATATTTGGGATAGGGTAACCCATAATTGCTCTTAAATGTAAATCAAATTCGCTTAGATTCTGGGTAAATAATGTAACCATTCCCGTATCGTGAGGTCTAGGACTTAACTCACTGAATATTACATAGTCTTCTTTAACAAAGAATTCGACACCAAATATTCCTGTTCCACCTAAATCATCAGTAATTAATTTAGAAATTTCTTTTGCCTTAACTAATTGTTCCTCTTTAATAGTCTCTGGTTGCCAACTTTCTGCGTAATCTCCATCTATTTGCTTATGTCCTATTGGGGGACAAAAAAGTGTTTTACTATTTTTTTGTTTAACGGTAAGTAATGTGATTTCTTTTTCAAAGTCTATAAATTCTTCTATTATTACCTTTAACCTGTCTCCTCTCATATTTATTTTTGCATACTCCCAAGCTTTTAAACAATCCTGGAGGTTTCTTATTTTGTATTGACCCTTTCCAGAAGAAGACATTACAGGCTTTAAAATGCAGGGGAAGCCTATATTTTCAGCAGCTTTTTTGACTTCCTCTATATTCTTAGCATAGTGATACTTAGCAGTTCTAATGCCTAAATCAGTTGCTCTGTCTCTAATAACATCTCTGTTCATTGTCATATTTACTGCCCTTGCGCTAGGAACTATTTTCATTCCCAATTTCTCAAGTTCCATTAACTTTTCAGTCCGAATTGACTCTACTTCAGGCACTATTAAATCAGGTTTAATTCGCATTACTACATCATTTAATAGTCTGGCATTGAGCATATCAAAAACCTCGAAACCATCTGCCATTTGCATGGCTGGAGCATTCTCGTAGCTATCGCAGGCTATAATTTCGCATCCCAGTCTCTTAGCACTTATTACAAATTCTTTTCCTAGCTCTCCACTGCCTAACAATAATATTTTTTTCATAATACTCTTTAAGAATTTAATATTATATTATATTTTCAATATAAATAAAAAAAAATTAAATATGATGTCTACAAACCTAATTGATTTAACTAGAAAACTAATACGCAGAAAATCTATAACTCCCGCTGATGATGGAGCTTTAAATATTATTAAAAATAAGGTAAGCAAAATTGGTTTTGTAAATAAAGATTTGCCTTTTGGGACAATAAAAGACAAAGACCTGATTCTTAATTTGTATTCAATAAAAAAGGTAAATGTGAAAAAATATACTACTTCAAAAACCCTTTGTTTTGCAGGACACACTGATGTTGTTCCCGCAAAAGATGCTGATAAATGGAAATTTAAGCCTTTTAGCGCAACAGTTGATAAGAATAAAATTTATGGAAGAGGAGCATCTGATATGAAAGGCGCAATAGCAGCTTGGATAATTGCTTGTGAAGAAACTATAAAAGAGTATGACCTTAACATATCTTTAGCTATTCTCATAACTGGCGATGAAGAAGGATTAGCTAAAAATGGCACAAAAAAAATGGTTAAATGGTTAAAAAAGGAAAAGATAAAGATTGATCATTGCATAGTTGGAGAGCCTACTAATCCAAATTTAATAGGAGACATGATCAAAGTTGGACGAAGAGGAAGTCTATCAATGGAAATTGTAATAAATGGAAAATCAGGACATGTAGCATATCCTCATTTAGCAAAAAACCCGCTTAATAAAATTATTAAAATATGTGATTCCATTAAGAAAATAAAATTCTCAAAGAAAGTATTTAACTTTCCTCAATCAAATTTAGAAATTACATCGATAGATACAGGAAATAAAACAAGTAATGTAATACCTGGGAGTTGCAAAGTAAGTTTAAATATCAGGTACAATACTGCATATACAAAATCTGAAATATTAAGTAAGATAAGATCAATCTGCAAAAAATATAGTAATAGTTATAGCCTCAAGATTATATCATCAAATAATCCTTTCTACACAAAACCTGAGAAATTTACTGATATTGTATCAGCTTCAATAAAGAAAATAACTGGCAAAACTCCTCTATTATCAACTACAGGTGGAACCTCGGACGCAAGATTTATAAAAGACATTTGTCCTGTTATTGAATTTGGAGGTGTCGGTAAAACTATGCATCAAACTAATGAGCATATATTTATTAAGGATTTATATAATCTCAAAAATATTTATAAGGACTTAATTATTTCCTACAACAATTTCTATGGTTAATATTTAATAAAACACTTTTACCAAAGTGAGACCTTTTGCTGGAGCAGTTATGCCTGCATAACTCCTGTTTTTCATATCTATAATTTTTTTTATTTCTTCATGTTTAATTCGACCAAGTCCTACGTCTTGAAGGGTACCTACCATAATTCTTACTTGATTATATAAAAAGGACCTCGCAAAAAAATTGATAGTGATTAAATCTCTTCCTTTTGAAATAGTTACTTTGTTGATTGTTTTAATAGGAGAACCGGCTTGACAACCTTTTGCTCTAAATGAATTGAAGTTGTGGTTTCCTAGAAATTGCATAGCTCCAAGTTTCATAGAGGATAAGTCTAATTTTTTTTTAACCCACCAAGAGGATGAATCCAAAATTGGACTTCTGTGATCTGAATTAAAAATTTTATACTGGTAATGTTTTTTTATTGCAGAAAATCTTGCATTAAATGTTTTTGTTACTTTTTTTACTTCTTTTACACTTATATCTGAGCCAAATTTTTCTCTAGATAAATAATAGTTTAATCCCATTTTAAATTTTGAATTTTCAATTTTCTTTCTTATGTCTAGGTGAACGACTTGCCCGAAGGCATGAACTCCTGAGTCAGTTCTACCCGCTACATATGAGTTTACGTCCTCTTTTACAAGTTTTTTTGTTGCTTTTTCAAAGGTTTCTTGAATAGTCTTACATTTTTTCTGTTTTTGCCACCCTTTAAAGTTTGTTCCAAGATATTCAATAGTGATTTTATATCTTTGCATTATTTTGTTCAGCTATTTTTCTTAAATAAAATTTTCTTACTTTGCCTGTAGAGGTTCTAGGTAAATTAGTAAATATTATTTTCTTGGGAATCTTGAAGCCAGCTAAAAATTTTTTGCAAAATTTTATAACTTCCTCTTCAGATAGATTTCTATTCTTTGTTTCAATAAATGCACATGGAACCTCTCCCCATTTTTGGTTTTTTATACCTACCACTGCGCAATCTAATACTGCTTTATTTTGTAATATTGTTTTTTCAATTTCAATTGAAGATATATTTTCTCCACCTGATATAATAATATCTTTTGCCCTATCTTTTAATTCGATATATCCGTCAGAGTGCATTACTGCTAAATCTCCTGTGTAAAACCAACCTTTTCTAAATGCGTCTTTATTAGCATCTTTGTTTTTGAGATACCCCTTCATAACTATATTTCCTCTAAACCTTACCTCTCCTATCATTTTTCCATCTCTTTTTACTGATTTATTTTTTTTCGCGTCATATACATCTAGATAATCTAACGAAGGATAATTAACTCCTTGTCTAGCCTTTAATAAAGATCTTTTTTTTGAAGATTTTATTTTATTCCACTCCTCTTTCCATTCACATACAACTGCTGGACCATAACTTTCTGTAAGTCCGTAAACATGCGTAACCAGGAACCCATTTTTTTCTATATTTTCTAATACCGTTGGCGGAGGAGGAGATGCTGCTGTCATTATATTAGTTAAACCTGGATATTTTTTGAATTTCATATTATCAATGATCATCTGCATAATTATAGGTGCCCCGCACAAGTGACTAATTTTGTATTTGTCAATTAATCTAATAATTTCTTTTCCATTAAATTTATTAGTACAAATTTGTGTTCCGGCTAAAGCTACAATAGTCCAAGGAAAGCACCAACCATTACAATGGAACATTGGAAGTGTCCATAAATAAATAGGATGATATCCCATTTGCCATACCATCTGATTATTGAAACACATTAAATGTGCACCTCTATGATGATAAAGAACTCCCTTAGGTTCCCCTGTAGTTCCCGAGGTATAGTTTAAACTGATAGCATCCCACTCATTATCAGGATAATATTCTTGAGTGTGGTTTATATTATTTTTATTATTTTTTGAAAGGAACTTTTCATAGTTGCTAATTTTCTTTTGTAGGAGTTTATCTGATGACGCAACAATTACTAATTTTATATTATTTTTAGATAGATTAATAACCAAATCTAAATAATCCTCGTGAAATATTAGAACTTTGGTCTTACTATGTTTTAAAATAAATTCTATACTTTTTTTCTCTAATCTAGTATTAAGTGAGTTTAATATTGCACCACTCATTGGAACTCCAAAGTGTGCTTCTATCATTTCTGGAACATTTGGTAACATTACAGAAACAACTTCATTTTTTTTTATGTTTGCACTTTTTAAAGCATTAGCTAATTGTATGCATCTGAAATAGAATTCTTCATAAGTAGCTTTCCTCTTGTTAAAAATCCAAGCTATTTTTTTTGGAAATATTTTTACTGTTCTGTACAAGAAAGATAAAGGAGTAAGTTGAGAGTAGTTAGCTGTATTTTTTTTCAGAGATGTCATATTTCAAACTTCAATTATTTTTGGCGCCCCTGAGAGGATTCGAACCCCTAAATCATGATCCGTAGTCATGTGGTTTATCCAGTTAGCCTACAGGGGCTATAAATTACGTTATTTAATAAAAGATTATAAACATAACTCATAAAAATAATAAATTTTTTTATATTTTATTGTTGTTGCAAAATTACAACTTAATATATAACATTTTTAGAAAGTTTTTCGAACTATTGATTTATTGTGAGTGTTTAGTATTATATAATTAATTGGATATAGCTATGTTTAAAATAAAATATTTATCTTCGTGTGCAAAACTATTTTTTATTGCGTTTTTTTTAAGTAGTTGCTCTTTCAATGACTTAACTGATCTCTGGCCCATAGGTTCTGACGGTGAGGATGAAATAGTCATTAGAGAAATTCCAGCTGAAGACTTTGACCCAGAAAATACAGAGGACATTATAATAACTAGAAATGACTCAGACGATTCTTTTGCAGATGATACAACTGTCGCAGAAGTTGATGCATTACCCCTAGATGATGAATCAGTTGAATCAATACTTGGACAAAATGATTCAGACATTAATTCTAATGTCCAGTCAGATTTATCTGACTTAACTAATAATGCTAATGTACCTGCTATACTCACCTACGTTGGTGAAAGAATAATTGATATGAGAGATGAATACAGTAATCTTTCTGATGAAATAGCAGGTAAGTATAATAATTTCCGAATTCTTAGAGCTAATGGTGTTGAAAGTGCTGAAGTCTATCATTCAACTGTAGCTGCTATTTCAGCTAGACTCCAGATTGGAACAACCCCAGGAAATCCTATCCTTTTGGACCAATACGAAAAAGCTCAAACAGAATTAGCAGAAGTTGCAACACAAGGGCAAGCACTAGTAGAATTAGGAAATCAAATAGCATTACTATCAGCAAGGGTATCTTACCTTAGAGATCAAACTAGGTCTGCAAAAAGACTTAGAGGTGCAGTTGATGAAGATCATAGAAATTTATCATCACTTCAAGATGAAATTAAAAGAAAAACAGTTGAATTGACTAGATTACTAGAAGATCTAAACGAGACAGTTAGAAGAAGAGACATATATTTAGCTGCTGAAAGAAGACGTTTAACTCAGTTAGCTAGTGCAATCTCGGTAGGAGAATCTTTTGGACTAGGATTAGGTACTATCAAATCATTACCTGTTCTAGATGATAATGAAATCGACGATAAAAGGTCAGATACAGACCTGTCTGGTAATCCTATCGCAGTTCTTAAAATTGAAGGAGAGTCAATAAAATACAATCAAGGACTTTATGGTGCTGTTAGTGCAGCCTTGGATAGAGCCCCCGAAGCTACATTTACCTTAGTAGCTGTTAGTTCTTCTGCTGGTAATGCTAGTGAAAAGGCGCAAAGAGCAGCTGATGCAAGAGAAGAGGCCGGCAAGGTTGTTAGCTCTTTAATATCTATGGGAATGCCAGCTGATAGATTATCTGTTACTGAGTTAGCTCTTTCAGAAATTGAAGACACGGAAGTAAGAGTATACGCAGATTAGTTTAATTGATTCGCATATTATCTATAAGTCTAACTCTACCTATATAAACTGCTATAAAAATTCTAAACTTTGTGTTTGATTGATTTTTAAATTGTTCATAGCTTCTTAAGTTTTTTTCTTCTCTTATTTCCAGATAATCGATCTTTTTGATACCTAATTTTCTTAAGCTGTTTTCAGTTTCTAAAATTAATTTTTTGTAAGAAGAAAGTTTATACTTTTTTCCTTCCCTTAATACTTTATTAATATTTACTGCTTTATCATATTCCGTAGAAGTAAGTAAATTGTTTCTGGATGATAAGGCCAAACCATTTCTATCTCTTACTGTTTTAACTGCTATTATCGTAGTGTTAATAGAAAAATCCTTTACTAATTTTTTTACAATAACGAGTTGCTGATAATCTTTCTCGCCAAAAAAGGTAAAGTGAGGTCTGATTAAAAAGAATAATTTAATAAGAATAGTGGAGACTCCTATAAAGTGGTTTTTTCTTTTGGCTGCACATAGGATTTTGTTATATTCACCGATTTTTACTTGCATATTAAAATCTTCTGGATAAATTTCTTTTTCTTGGGGTATAAAAATTATATCTACGCCGAGATCTTTTAATTTTTTAATATCCTCTTTTTCGTTTGAAGGATAAGAAGAAAAGTCTTCTCTGTTATCAAATTGCTTTGGATTAATAAATATAGAGACTATAACCTTATCAGATTTTCTAATTGCGCTCTTAATTAGCTTTATATGGCCGTTGTGCAAAGAGCCCATAGTTGGAACAAAACTTAATTTCTTATTAGTAATATTTTCTCTTATAACTCTTAAGGTTTTTAAATTTCTAGCAATATGTGATTTCACGCTGTATATTCCTTAAGAAATGTTTAAATTGCCTTTAATTAAGAATCTTATCAAATATAACTTTATTCTTCAAATAATTTGCATGTGTTTCTTAAAGGCAGAAGTTATTAACAAATCAAATCCTGAAGATAGTCCAGAGACAAAAAAAGAATTTGGCATCAATAAATCTAAAAAGTTTATGATTGTTTGCGCAGATAAGAGAGCTGCCAAAGCAGCTAGAAATATTTTGGAAAGAGGTGGTAATGCTTTAGACGCAGCAATAGCTGCACAGAATGTTTTGTCAGTTGTAGAACCACAATCCTCTGGAGTAGGTGGTGGAGGTTTTTTATTATTTTTTAATAATAATACTAATGAAATTCATGCTTGGGATGGCAGAGAATATGCTCCTATGTCAGCAAATAAAGATATGTTTATAAATAGTGATAAAAAAAAAATATCTTTCTTAGAAGCTATTACTAGTCCCTCTTCAATAGGAATACCTGGTCTTTATTCCATGCTAGCAGATGCTCATAAAATTCACGGAAAAACAAATTGGAAAGAACTTTTTGAAGAAGCTATAAATTTCACAAAAGGATTCAGAATATCTAAGAGGCTAAATTATATGCTAGGCTGGGCACCACATATCATAAATGATGAATATGCTCAGTTTTTATATTTTAAGCAAGGAGTCCCAAAAGAAGTAGGTGAATTAGTCATAAATGACAAACTTAATAAAACACTATTAGAGATCTCTATCAATCCTTACTCAGTTAACAAAGGAAAAATAGCTAAAAAAATAGCAAATAGGTTTAATAATAAGATTAGTTTAGAAGATATGAATGCATGGACAACAATTAAAAGAGAATCAATATGTTCACAGTATCTAGACTATGATGTATGTGGATTTCCTCCTCCTACATCAGGAGGAGTAGGAGTTTTACAAATTCTGGGTATTTTGGAAAATTTTAAGGATTATCCTATTAATCAAAGACTACATAGATCTGAACATCTTTTCCTTGAAGCCTCTAGGTTAGCTTATAATGATAGAGATGCTTATATAGCAGATCCTAGTTTTTTTAATGTCCCTGTAAAGGAACTTTTATCAAAATCATATCTCAATCAAAGGTCTAAAGAGATAAATATTAACAAAGCAAATTTAAAAGTGAAACCTGGCATATTGAAAAAATTTGATAATAACAAACTAACAAAATCAAAAAGTTTGGAAAAAAGTTCTACCACCCATATTAGTATTGTAGACCAATTTGGTCATGCTGTATCATTAACAAGTAGCATAGAGTTTGCATTTGGTACAGGAAAAACCGTTGGAGGTTTCTTTATAAATAATCAGTTGACTGACTTTTCCTTCGCAAGTGAGAAAGAAGATGGTAAAAAAATAGCTAATTCAGCAGAACCCAAAAAAAAACCTAGGTCATCAATGGCACCTACTTTTGTTCTAAAAGATAAAGAACTTCATGGAGTCATCGGATCTCCTGGCGGAAGCAGAATAATTTGCTATGTATCAAAATCACTGTTCTATCTAATTGCATATGAAAAAACTTTAGAAGAAACGTTAAAAATGCCACATTTTTGTTCAAGAAACAATAATACTGAAATAGAAAAAGACAAAGATACATACTTCTTAGAGAAAAAGCTATCTGGATTAGGACATAACATAATAAATAAAAAAATGACTAGTGGTTTAAATATTATATGGAAAAAAAATAATTTTTGGTACGGTGGGTCTGATCCTAGAAGAGAAGGCGTATCATTAGGACATTAGAAAGTAGGAGGTAAATATATTTATAAAATTATTAGCTAGCATATTTTTTTTACTAATATTGAAAATAATGTTTCCATCCTTGGTAAGAGGAATTAAAAGACTTTTATTAATCTTGATTATCTCACTACTTTTTTTTAACATCTTTTTAAATAACAATATTTTAGATTAAAATGTCCAAAAATAATATTTTAGCAATAACTAATAGAAAAGGAGGCGTTGGGAAAACTACTTTGGCTGTAAATCTTTCTGTAGGACTTGCATTAAATCACAATCTTCAATGTGTATTGATAGACGCAGATCCCATAGGATCTAGTACTTTGTGGCTAGAGAATACTGCTGTAAAAGGTATGAAACTAAGACGACTCTCTTTGCCAAATTCTGGGGGAAATGTGCATCATGCTTTACACACCTGGGGAGCAGCAGTTTCAAATATGGCTTTGGATTGTGACGTTGTAATAGCTGATTTGCCTCCTATTGACATAATTGTGTTTAGCGAACTTCTTCGCCAAGTAAGCGGTGTTGTGATACCTGTAGGATTAAGTTCTTTAGAGTGGGAGGCAACCTTTCCATTAATAGAGAGAGTAATATCTGCATCAAAAGACTCGCATGAAACTAAAGGTATAATAGTTCCTTCTAGAATTCATCCACAAAAAAGGCTTCCAAGAGAAAAGATTATAGAAGTTTTGCCTAGCCAATGGAAGTTATCACCTCAATTATCACTAAGGACTGACTTTCAGAGAGCTGCAGAGTATGGCCACTGGGTGGGAAAGACTGCTCCAAAAAGCCCCGCTCATAATGAGATGAATGAAGTAATTAGATTTATATTTGAAGGTTTAAATCTAACTTAATACAGAATTAGCTTTTTCCCTAATTTGCTCAATAATAATATTAGCTTCCTTTATTACTCCTCCCATGGTTAAAAATCCATGTATCTGTCCCTTGCATATAATACTTTCTATGTCATTCCTATTTTTTTTTAATAATTCTGCAAAATAATTTCCTTCATCAAATAAAGGATCGCATTCAGCAAGTATAATTAAGGTTTTAGGAAGCCCTTTAAGATTTCTTGCATAAGCGGGAGATAGTCTCCAATCATTTTTAAATTTTTCTGGATTTTTTCCTAATAAATAATTATTTTCAAACCATTTCATTAAATTTGCAGACAATATTATTCCATCATATTTTCTTTTAGATGGAAAATTTGATAAAAATACTGTTGCAGGATAAATAAGAATTTGATACACGATATTTTTTTTCAATATATCTCTGTTATAAATACTCAATACAGCAGATAAGTTTCCTCCTGCACTGTCGCCACACAATAAAATTTTTTCTGTAGTTATTTTAAGTTTCTTATGGTTAACAGAAAGCCATTTTAATGTTTCTATACAATCTTCTACAGCTCTTGGAAAAGGATTTTCGGGTGCTAAACTGTAGTCTACTGAAATCACATCAAATTGAGCATTACTAACTAGCTTCCTGCATATTGCATCATGCGTATCTAAATCTCCTACTACCCATCCTCCCCCATGAAAATAAAGCATAACTGGAAGTACAATATCGGGAGAATTTGGTTTACCCCTGTAGTGACGCAAAGTGCATTTTCTTAATTTTATATCTTTTTTCCAAACAACTTTTTCTATTTTTTTTTGTTTAAAATAATTTCTAATTTTTTTAAATTCAACTCTTCCTTCAATATGACCTAATTCATCTATGCTTCGAATTTTTCCTTCTTTTCTTAATTTAACAAGTTTTTCTACGACTAACTTTGCTTCCTTATCTAATTTAATATCTTTTCTAATCATTTAATAACTTTTCCAAAATACTTCATTAAGGTATGCTATTTAATTTGTTATGGGTAAGCATTCTTCTTTTTCATTTAGTGTTATATTAAAAATACTTTTCTGTATTTTTTCTATCATAATATCACTTGGCTTATTTAACTCAAGCTGGTTTTCTTTAATAATCTTTTCTTTAATTTTGATGCTTCTTTATTCTGGTGAGTTAATAATAAACTTGAAAAACTTAATTTTAGTAGTCTTGATTTGTTGTATATCTTTATTTTTAAGAAATAATATAACAGTACCCGACATAAGCTTAGGAAGTAATGTATTTATAGGAGGAAAAAGCTACGAGAATAGCATTTTTAAAAAAAAGCTTCCAAATAAAGTATATAAAAAGCTAAACGAGGATTTTATATCTGAATTTCCAAATTCTGTTTCTGGTCCAGATAAAAATTTATATGATAAATCTGTGAAGCAAATATTTTTTTCTCACAAAGAAACAAAATCAGTCAAGTTTATTAATTGGAATAATAGATATGAATTTTCATTAGGAGCTTTCAATGATGCAAATTATAATGCTTACGGAAATCAGAGTCCTAATAGGTCAAAATTACCTTTTTTTGTAAAATATACTTTCCCAGTTGAATATAGTGATACTAGCTCCAAGTTTTGCTGGAAAGGATTGGCTTTCGTTGAAAAAAAGGAAATACATGAAATTCTACATCAGAATGTAAAATGTATTTTTATTAAAGAAAACTTAAAAAAATCAGAAAATAGATTTATTATTTGGCTAGTTGAAACTGGAAAAACACCAGAGTTGCAGGCAAGTTTGATTCTTACAAATTCATACAAAATAAAATTTATTTTTTTAGAATTAATTAAAATATTAAGCTGCTTGACAATCGCATTTCTAATTTTTAAGAGAATAGAAATTAGAAAAGCAAGTTTCTTTTTGTTTTGTTTTACTTTTTCTAGTTTTCTTGTTTACTTATACTATCCAAATATAATAAATAAGTTTGTACTGTTTGAAGGCGGAAACGATGGCTTGCTGTATGTCCATTTTGCACATTTAATTTCAGACTATTTATCAACTGGAAATTTTATAGAAGCCTTTAGGGGGGGAGAAAGTGCTTATGACCTTATGCCTTTCTACAGATATATTTGGGTTATCAACTTTATATTATTTGAAGAGTCTCCCTGGATACTATTTTTTATCCTTACCTTTATCCCTATTTCCATTTTCTCTATTTTAAATAAATTATTTAATAAAAATTGGTCTATATTTATTCTTTTATGCTGGTTTATTATTCCTATGTTCGAGGCATTTGGGTTCCTTCATTATTACTATGTTAAACTCGCTATTAGAGGTTTTGCTGAACCACTTTCTTACCTATGTTTTTTTTGCTCCATACATTTAATATTCAGTATAGTAGAAAAAAAAGCAAAAAGAAGTAAATCGTATTCATTAGAATATTTAGTTATAGGTTTTTTACTTGCTTTGTCTATGGGTTTGCGCGCTAATATTCTGCCTGCGTGTTTGATTGTATTAATATATTTAATTTATAAAAACTTTATTTATAAAAACTTTAATAATATTTTTAACCTAGCTATTGGATTTAGCCCTATATTGATACTCCCAATACATAATTATGTTTTTACAAATAAATTCATACCACTGACTATAGCAGCTTATAAAGATTGGAATTTGGGAGCAAAACCTTCAGAATACTTGGAACTGTTTTTGTCTTTTTTAAGTGCAAAAATAGATAGAGAACTTCTTGATAAGATACTTAGTCACATAGGAGGTGAAATTAAGCTGTATGAATTCTGGTATCATTTATCAATAATATCATGTCTTTATTATCTATTTAAAAAAAATAAACCAGAAAAAATAAAACTCCTATCATACGTAGCTTTGGGTATGATTTCATTAATATTATTCTATCATGTTGGAGGCAGATACAGTTATCTTACCTGGACGTTAGCACTGTTTGTTCTCTTATATTGGATAAAAGATTTCATATTACCACTTACAAGTCATATTGTGAGGAAAAATGCTACTTAGCATAATAACACCTACATTCAATGAAGCAAAAAACGTAAAGCCTTTTATAAAAGCTATTTCCCAGGCTGTAAAAAGTACAGAATATGAAATTATTTTTGTTGATGATAATTCTTTGGATAAAACATACGATATTGTAAAAAAAATAGCTAAAAATAATCATAAAATTAGATGTTTGAGAAGAATAGGAAGAAGGGGTCTTTCATCAGCAGTTATTGAAGGATGTCTTTCTAGCTCTGCTAGTTATTTTCTTATAATGGATACAGACTTGCAGCACGATGAGAAAAAAATACCAGAAATGTTAAATCTTATTAAGAAAGAAAATCTGGATTTAGTCATAGGTAGCAGATTCTTGAAAAAAAAAAACAAGCAAAGGTTTATCAAGAACTAGAAATATGATTTCAAAAATTGCTAACATGTTGGCTAATAAAATAGCAAGAGTAACATTAAGTGATCCAATGAGTGGCTACTTTATAATAAGAAGAGATGTTTTCGAAAAAATTGCGCCTAATCTTACTGGCTTAGGATTTAAAATCTTGTTGGATATTTTTTCGTCTTCGAAAAAATCTTTAAAATTTAAAGAAATACAATTTTATTTTAAACCAAGAAAGTATGGAGAATCAAAACTTGATGTTTTCGTAGTTTGGGAATACTTGCTCTTGTTGTGGGAAGCCAGATTAGGAAAAATTATTCCTGCTAGATTTGTATCATTTTGTGCTATTGGAGGTTCAGGAGTTTTCGTTCACCTGTTTTCATTATACATGCTTTATTCCTACTTATTTAGTTTTTTCTATGCACAGTCAATAGCTACAATAATAGCCATGACTAGCAACTTCATTCTAAATAATATTCTTACTTACAGAGACAGAAGAAAAAAGGGCTTTGATGCAATCAAGGCCCTCATTGTATTCTACATAACATGCGGTATTGGGGCAGCTGCTAACGTAGGAATAGCTAATTCTGTTTATACAGGAAACATTAATGGCGTGTCAGGTGAATGGTATATATCTGGAGTTATAGGAGCATTTGTAGGGGCAGTTTGGAATTTTCTGATGTCATCTCTTATTACATGGAAGCAAAAATAATTAATTTACTATTTTGTTAAATAAATCCTCCAAGTTAGCTTCATTAGTAGTAACATCTTTGATTTTTAAATTATTACTAACTACTTTGTTAATTAGAAGTCCAGCATTAGATTTGCTAGGTTTATACTTTACCTCTATAATTCTATCATTTAAAAGTTTAAAACCCTCCTCCATTAGAGATTTAGGTAATTTACTAATTGTATTGGATAGAAAGATATTTATAGTTTTCTTGTCCACAGATTTAATAAGATCTCTAATATTTCCATTCACTACACTGTTGCCTTTATCAATTATAGCGACTTCATCACATAATGACTCAGCTTCTTCTAGATAGTGAGTTGTAATTAAAATTGTTGTTCCTTTAGTATTTAATTCTTTAATATTTTCCCAAAGTAATTGTCTCAAATTAACATCCACTCCTGCAGTAGGTTCATCGAGTATTAAAATTGGTGGGGAATGAACCATGGCTTTTGCAATCATTAATCTTCTTTTCATACCACCAGAAAGATAACGAACATAAGCGTCTGCCTTATCTTCTAATTTAAGTTTTTTTAACAAAATTTTAGTTAAGTAATCTGATTTTTTTAATCCATAATAACCTGATTGGAAATTTAGAGTTTCTTCAGGAGTAAAATATGGATCCATGACTAACTCTTGTGGAACAACCCCTATAGACAATTTTGATTCTCTTTTATGTGTATCAATATTGTATCCATTAACTAATACTGTACCTGATGATTTATTGGTAATGCCAGCTAAAATATTAATAAGCGTAGATTTTCCTGCACCATTTGGGCCTAAAAGAGCCAGCATACTGCCTTTCTTGACTTTTAAAGAAAAATTATTTAATGCTTTTATTTTCTTTTTCTTGGTGGAATAAGACTTATTTAAATTTTTTATCATAAGTGCTGCTTCTTGCTTATTGAAATTATTATTTCCCATTTTTAAATATCCTACTAGCTAGAAAAGATAAAAGAAAACTAAGCATGCATATTAAGGCCATTAATAAATAACCTTTATTATCATTGAAATATGAAAAATACAAACTTAAGCATATAATAAAGAAAGTTAACATTATTCCACCAGATAGACCATGGTAAAAAACCTGACATAATAATTTTAAATCATTTGGCATTTTAACATTTATAAAATACATAATCAGATAATGCGTTAAAGCAAAGCTAATAGCATGCAGTGTCTGTAAAAATATTAGAAAGAAGAAGCTTTCGGTATAAAATGTTGCGGTCCATCTAATACTACTTAAAACTCCACACAGCCCCAAAAAAAAATAGAAATTTCTTTTTAGATTGGCTTTTCCTGCTTTAAAAAATAAAATTATTTCGGCAAATACAGCGATTGCCCATAATATTCCTATATTAAAAATTTTTAATCCTATATTGCTCCATAATATAGTTGAGAAGCTATAATACATTGCATGACTTGATTGAATTAAGCTACATATTATCAAAACAAACATGTATTCCTTATGATAAAGCAATTTTTTTATATCATTTCTATAGTTAATTTTTTTTAATAGACTTTTTTCTGGTTTAAACTTTAGAGCATTTAACAACAAAATGATCGTAGCTAATAAAAACAAGACTGGGTAAATGGATATAGCATATTGACCAAAAAAAATACTTATTAAGAAAATGGTTAACATAAAAGATATAGAACCACTTACTCTTATTTTGCCATATTCTTTGGCAAAATTTCTTTCTGAGTTATTAAAAATTGTTTCTACCATAGGAAGAATTGGAGAAAAAATGAGTAAGCTTATAATGGTCAAGATCAGTGTAAGCTCTTTACTAATGCTTGCGTGAGAAAAAGTGATAAATGAGAGACAAATAATTATTAGTATTGAAGTAAAAATAATAGATGCTCTTAAATGATTTAAATCTTTAATCTTTTTGATTATGACAAAATTTGAAAAAAATTTGAAAATACCAACAGAAGCTATAAGATAACCAATTTCGTTTTTGTCTAATAATAATTTTTCTTTTAACCAAAGAGGAAGATAAACAGTGATTAACGCTATGATTATGAAAACTGTGGCGTATAATATAATAATATTATAGTTTTTTTTTGATGTCATAAAATTAAAATAGGAAGATAATGGAAAAAACTAAAACTGTTTCTTTGGTAGATGGTTCAGGATTCATATTTAGAGCTTACTATGCTTTACCTCCTTTAACTAATGAAAAAGGTATTCCTATAGGCGCGGTTTTAGGTTTTTGCAATATGCTATTTAAATTGTTAGCTGATAAAAAACAAGGAAAAATCATAGTTGTATTTGATAGTGCCAGAAAAACCTTTAGAAATAAAATATTTCCCGAATATAAATCTAATCGTGGATCTCCTCCCGATGACTTGATACCTCAATTTAAAATGATAAGAGATGCAGTAGATGCATTCGGTGTAACCCAAGTTGAACTAGAAGGATATGAAGCTGACGATTTAATTGCAACTTACGCAAATATATTTACTAAAGAAAATTGGGAAATAGAGATAATATCCTCTGACAAAGATTTAATGCAACTAGTAAATGATAAAGTACGCATGATGGACCCAATAAAAAATAAGACTATTGGAAGAAACGAAGTTTATGAAAAATTTGGTGTTTATCCAGAAAAAGTAATAGATGTTCAAAGTCTAGCTGGTGACAGTGTAGACAATGTTCCAGGAGCTCCAGGTATTGGAATTAAGACTGCGTCCGCACTTATTAATGAATTTGGAGACTTAGAAAATCTTCTGAGTAATTATAACGAAATCAAGCAAAATAGAAGAAGAGAAATTATAAAAGGTAATATAGATAATATTAAAATATCCAAAGAACTTGTAACTCTCAAAAATGACATTAGTATAGATTTTCAATTATCCAAAATTTCTAATAAAGAATTAAATGAGAAAACACTTCTTAATTTCTTTGAAAAAAATAATTTCAACACCCTTAAGAATAGACTAGAAAATAAAGATGTTAAGGATAAATCTAATACAATTACTAAAACAAAAAATAAATATCTTTTAATAAGTAAAGAAGCCGAATTAGATGATTTTATTTCTGATTGTACAAATAAAGGCTATTTAGCTATTGATACTGAAACAGACTCTTTGAAGGCATTAAATGCTAAGCTAATTGGAATAAGTATTTCTTGTGAGGAAGGAGAAGCTTTCTATATTCCATTAGAACATTTTGAAAGAAAAAATATAAAGTTAAAAAAAGATATAGTCATTGAAAAATTAAATCCTGTTTTACAAGATGAATCCATAGTTAAAGTAGGACAAAATATTAAATATGATGCTATAACATTATTGAACAATGGTTTCGCTAAAATGTGCCCAATGGATGATACCATGCTTATGTCTTACACTCTCCATGCTGGAATGCATAATCATAATTTGGATCTTCTTTCTGAAAGGTATATAGGATTAATTAAAAAAAAATATAAGGATTTAGTAGGAACTGGAAAAAAGGAAATACCTTTTGCTGGAGTAGATATTAGTCTAGCAACTCATTATGCCTGCGAAGATGCCGACTGTACACTAAGGTTATGGAAAATTTTTAAGAAAAAATTAATACAAAAGAAACTTATATCAGTTTACCAAAATATTGAAAAACCTCTTATAGAGATAATTATTGAGATGGAAAAAAACGGTATTATGGTGGATGAAAAAAAGCTTCATTATTTGGAAAAAGATTTTGAAGAGCAACTGGAGAAGCTAAAGAAAAAAATATTTCTTATGACTGAGGAAGATTTCAATATCAATTCTACACAGCAATTAGGAAATATACTTTTTGAAAAGCTTAAATTACCTGATGCGAAAAAAAATAAATCAGGTACTTATTCTACTGATGCAGAAGTTCTAGAGTCATTAGCAGAAAAAGGTTACCAGATAGCAAAATTAATAATTGAGTGGAGAGAAATTTCTAAATTAAAGAACACCTACACAAGTAGTCTAATTTCAAGCATAAATCTGTCTACAAAAAGAATACATACTACCTATCAAATGGCTGGAGCTCAAACTGGAAGAATCTCTTCCTCTGACCCTAATATACAGAATATTCCAATAAAGACTGAAAATGGAAAGAAGATAAGAAAAACCTTCATATCATCAGAAGGATATAAACTAGTATGTTTTGACTATTCTCAAATTGAATTAAGAATATTAGCTGAAATTGCAGAAATTAAGAAGCTCAAGCAGGCGTTTAAAGATGATGTGGATATTCACAAGCTCACTGCAAGTCAAGTTTTAAGTATACCAATAGAAAGAGTCACAGGAGAACAAAGGAGAAATGCTAAAGCCATAAACTTTGGAATAATTTATGGATTATCTGCTTTTGGCCTATCGAGACAATTAGGAGTAAGTAGAAGCTTTGCGAAAGAATATATAGATAATTATTTCAAGCAGTACCCTGGAATAAGAGAATACATGGATGAAATAAAAAATTTTCTTGATGCTAATGGCTATGTTGAAACTTTGTTTGGAAGAAGAATTAATTTGAAAGATTATAAAAGTAAAAACCCAATGGTAAGAAATTATGCCTTTAGGCAGGCTATTAATGCTCCAATACAGGGAACTGCCGCGGATATAATTAAAAGAGCAATGATAAAATACTATAAAATTAAAGACTCTGGTTTTGCTAACAAAACAAGACTGTTATTGCAAGTGCACGATGAGTTAGTTTTCGAAATAGAAGAAAAATATTTACAAGATAATATAAAAAAAATTGTTTCAATAATGCAAGATGCTCATTTTCCTGTAATTGATTTAGAAGTTCCCATATCAGTAAGTGTTGGTACAGGAAAAAATTGGGAAGAGGCCCACTAATATAATTGAACAAAACGATATAACTTTCTTACTCGGACCTACTAATACAGGAAAAACATTCTATGCTATTGAAAGGATGCTTACCCATAGTTCCGGATATTTTGGTCTTCCTTTAAGATTATTAGCTAAAGAAATTTATGATAAAATAGTAAATAGAGTGAGCAAGGTCAAAGTAGCATTGATCACTGGAGAGGAACAAATTATTCCTCGAGGAGCTAAATACTTTATTTCTACTGTAGAGGCCATGCCCTCTAACTTAAATGTTGATTTTGTTGCAGTTGACGAAATTCAGCTCTGCAACGACTATGAAAGAGGTCACATATTCACAGACAAACTCCTTCATGCAAGAGGTGACATTGAGACTATTTTTCTAGGATCTAGTTCTATGGAAAATATAGTTTCAAAAATGTTTCCTAGGTCAAAGATTATTCAAAAAGAAAGGCGTTCAAAAATAATTTATGCAGGAAGAAAAAGCTTATTTTCTCTTCCTAAAAGAACGGCTATTGTGGCATTCAATATGAACGAAATCTACAATATAGCTTCTAAAATAAAGGCTCTTAAAGGAGGGGCCGCCATTGTAATGGGATCTTTAAGCCCTCAAACGAGAAATGCTCAGGTATCAATGTTTGAAGAAGGAACTGTAGATTATATTGTAGCTACTGATGCCATTGGAATGGGATTAAATTTAAATATAGACCATGTTGCTCTTTCCTCTAGAAAAAAATTTGATGGCAAAAGTTTTAGATATTTAACAGAAGGCGAACTTGCACAGATTGTCGGAAGAGCTGGTAGGAATAAAAAAGATGGTACTTTTGGCACCACACTAAATTGTAAATCTTTAGACTCAAATACAGTTTCTTCGATTGAAAAACACTTATTTAAGCCTATTAATTTTTTGTATTGGCGATCTAGAAAGCTTGACTTCTCTAATTATTACTCGTTAATAAAATCATTAGAGGAGAAAAGCAACCATAATTTTCTAATTAAAACTCAAAATACAGAAGATGAAAATATCTTAAAATATCTAGCTTCTGTAAAAGAAGTAGAAAAAAGATTGACTAATCCTGATACTATTAAATTGCTTTGGGAGATAAGCTCAATTCCAAATTATTTAAAAAACTTTGGTCATTCATTTTCTGATTTGTTAATAAAGATTTTTTGTGATATTTCCTCTTTCGGTAGAATTAACACTGGCTGGATCTTGAAACAGTTAAAGACTCTTAATAGCGACGAAGATTCAATAGACATGATAACATTTAAGCTTGCAAAGACCAGATTCTGGAACTTTCTTTCTAATAGAAGTCATTGGATAAAAAATAATAATGATATTAAGGACCTTGCCCAAAAAATTGAAAAAGAACTCTCTGAAAAATTACACAATAAATTGATTGATGAATTTATAGATAAAAAGTTAAGAATGTATTTAGATGATTACAGAATTAAATCAAACAACTCATCTTTACATTTCAAAGATGGTAAAATTTATTTAAATGAAAAACTCATAGGCGAATTTACAGGTCTAAAAGTAATAATTTTTGATAAAAACTCAATATTTAAGAATAAAAATTTGAAAAATATTATCTCATTAGAACTCAAAAGAATTTATGGCAAATACGTTAATGATATTATTAGTAAAAAAAATCTTAATGTGTCGATCAACAAATCGCTTGAAATTTTGATTGATAATAGGAAAGTTGGCTCGCTATATAAAGGAAAAGATTTATATACTCCTAATTTATTGATAGAAAGTAATAATTATATAGAAGAACATCAATATTTATCTTTTTCAAAAAAAATAAGTCATCTAGTATCCGAAATTGTAAATGATAGTTTCACATTAAGTGATAAAGTACTAAATAGTAATATTCTTAAAAGTATATTTTTTTTGATTAGTGAGGGTCATGGTTTTTTTGAAAAAGCAAAGTTATCAGAAAATTTTAAACAATTAAAGTATGAAGAAAAATCAATATTGAAAAGCAAAGGGATAATAATTGGTTTTTACTTTATTTATGATGCTAAAATATTTGATAACAAATTTGTACATAATCGATGGAAGATAGCTAAAGTTTACAATGAAAAGAGAATTAGCAATGAGATACCAAAAAATAATATATTAAGAAATACAGAAAAAAATGATTTGGAAATTCTAAGGACAATTGGATACCAAAGAATTGATAACTTTTATTTTAAAATAAACTATTTGGAATATTTTTTCAAAAGAGTACTCTTGTCCAAAAAAAGAATTTATATCATCAACAATTATCACTACAAAAAATTTAATTTAAATTATTTAACTTTATGTAGTATTATGAAATTCTTTGGTTTTTCTAAAATAGCTGGAACTAAAGTAGTGACGTATTGGGAAAAATATACCTCAGAAGATAACAACTACAGTAGATACGATAAAAAAAGTCCTTTTTATATTTTAAAAAAACTAAAGGGACTTTAGTCGACTAATTAATTGGGAGTATAAATCATATGTTTGATTTCTTTAAAAAAAGAAAAAGTAATACTGAAAAAACTGTAGATCCTAAACTTCAGGCTATTGCTGCTATTCTTATAGAAGCAGCGCTTATTGATCAGGATTTTGGAAAAAAGGAAAGAGATATTATAGCTAAAATATTAAAAACGCACTTTAGTTTATCAGAGGATTACAATGTTAATCAATTGATCGAGGAAACCGTTTCTAATTTGGAAAGCTCAGGTGACTTAATTAGTTACACAAGAACTATTAAAGAAAATTGGGATTTAAAAAATAGAATAGAAATCATTGAAATGATGTGGAAAGTATGCTTAATAGATAATAAGATAGAACCTTATGAAGATATGTTAATAAGAAGAGTTTCAGGACTGATCTATGTTAGTGACAAAGATCGAAAGAAAGCTAAGAGCAATGCAATAAGTGCTCTTAATAAGTAGATGGAAATAAAATAGATGCCTTATATAGTCACAGAAGCTTGTATAAAGTGTAAATACACCGACTGTTGCGAAGTTTGTCCAGTAGATGCATTTTACGAGGGAGAAAATATGTTGGTCATTAATCCGGATGAATGCATTGACTGTGGAGTATGTGAACCTGAATGTCCTGCGGAAGCAATTATTCCAGACTCTGATGACAATGCAGAAAAATGGGCTTCGCTAAATGAAGAATATTCATCTAAGTGGCCCAATATAACTAGTAAGGTAGACACTCCTGAAGATGCCTCAAAATTTCAAGAGGAAGACGATAAGTTTAAAAAGTATTTTTCGGATAAACCCGGTAAAGGTTCTGATTAATGCTCATATATTAAAAATTTAAAAATATTAAAAAAGCTTTTTTAAACACCATAAATCCAGAAAACTTGCTTTCTTTGTGAAATAAATTATAATAAAGTTACATATTTTGACTATGGAGATGCAAACTCTCCAATAACATTAGTATTTAGTGTCAACTATGAATTATTACAAAGCCTATTTAGATGAAATAGTAAAGAGGAAAAAACAAGGCCTTAATCCTAAGCCCATTGATGATGGGAAATTAGTAAGAGAACTTGTTATTCAAATTAAAGATAAAAAAAATAAAAACAGAAAAAAATCTCTAGAGTTATTGATTTTTAATACTTTACCAGGAACCACAAGTGCAGCAAAGGAAAAGTCAAGTTTTTTAAAGGATGTTATTTTAGGAAAAGTAAATATAAAAGAAATCTCTATTGGTTTTGCATTAGAATTGCTGTCTCACATGAAAGGAGGTCCTTCTATAAAGGTATTACTAGATTTAGCCTTAGAAGAAAATTCTTCAATTGCTTCCAAAGCAGCCGAAATACTAAAAACTCAAGTTTTTCTTTACGAAGATGATACTTCCCGTCTAAAGATTTCTTACGAGAAAGGCAACCCTATTGCAAAGGATATTATTAAAAGCTATGCAAATGCTGAGTTCTTTAAGAAGCTTCCAGATATAAAAGAAGAAATCAAAGTAGTAACATATGTAGCAGGGGAGGGAGATGTTTCTACTGATTTATTATCTCCAGGAAATCAGGCTCATTCTCGCGCTGACCGTGAACTTCACGCAAAGTGCATGATATCCCAAAGAGCTCAAGAAGAAATTAAAAAACTTAAAACATTAAATCCAGATAAGCAAATAATGCTTGTTGCAGAGAAAGGTACAATGGGAGTGGGATCATCACGTATGTCAGGTATAAATAATGTAGCTTTATTAACAGGAAAAAAAATTAGTCCTTATGTTCCTTTCATTAATAATGGGCCAATTGTTGCTGGAACTAATGGCATTTCTCCAATTTTCCTTACAACGGTAGGAGTAACTGGAGGTATCGGTATAGACTTAAAAAATTGGGTAAAAAAATTAGACTCTTCCGGAAAGCCAATTATAAATAACGATGACAACCCTATTCTCGAACAAAAATTTTCTGTTGATACTGGAACAATTTTAACCATTAATACTAAAGAAAAGAAACTCTATGATGAGAAGATATCCGAGGAATTAGTTGATGTATCCTCATCATTTAGTTCACAAAAGCTAGAATTCATGAAAGCAGGAGGATCTTATGCCATTGTCTTTGGTAAAAAGCTACAAAGCTTTGCGTGCCAGACGCTAAGAATTCCTTTAAAATCGTCCTATGCATCCGCAAAAGAAGTATTTATTCCTGACCAAGGACTTACTGCTGTTGAAAAAATATTTAATGCTAATTTTATCGGTGAAAAAAAGAAACCAGTTCTTCATGCAGGATCAGATGTGCGTGTAAAAGTAAATATTGTAGGTTCTCAAGATACTACGGGATTGATGACCGTACAAGAGTTAGAATCTATGGCTGCAACAAAAATTTCACCCACTATAGATGGAGCATACCAATCTGGTTGTCATACTGCATCAGTTTGGGATTCGAAAGCTCAAAAAAATACTCCTAAGCTAATGGATTTTATGCAAAATTTTGGTCTCATAACTGGAAGAGATCCTAAAGATAACTATTTACCTATGACCGATGTTATTCACAAGGTATTAAATGATATAACAGTTGATGATTGGGCAATTATCATTGGTGGAGACTCCCATACAAGAATGTCCAAAGGTGTAGCATTTGGAGCCGACTCTGGAACAGTTGCTCTTGCTCTAGCGACAGGCGAAGTAACTATGCCTATACCTGAAACTGTAAAAGTTACCTTCAAGGGACAGATGCCTGGTCATATTGACTTTCGTGATGTTGTACATGCTACGCAATCCCAAATGCTCAAAAAATTTGGTGACAATGTTTTTCAGGGTAGGGTTATAGAAGTCCACACTGGAACTTTACTCGCAGATCAAGCTTTCACTTTCACAGACTGGACTGCTGAGATGAAAGCGAAAGCAGCTATCTGTATTTCTGAAGATGATACACTAATACAGTCACTAGAAATTTCTAAGTCGCGCATTCAAATTATGATTAAAAATGGAATGGAAAATGGAAATAAAATGCTCCACAAATTAATTGAAATTGCAGAAAAGAGAATTACGCAAATTAAAAATGGAGAGAAACCAGCTCTATTTCCTGATGATAATGCAAAGTATTTCGCAAAATTGACCATAGAATTAGACTATATTGATGAACCAATGATTGCTGATCCTGATGTAAACAATGCTGATATTTCTAAGCGTTATACGCATGATACTATAAGGCCTATTTCCTTTTACGGCTCTGGTAAGAAAGTTGATTTAGGCTTTGTTGGTTCGTGTATGGTTCATAAAGGCGATATTAAAATTGTGGCTCATATGCTTAGGAACCTTGAGAGAAATTCAGGAAGAGTTGATTTTAAAGCACCTTTGGTTGTAGCTGCTCCAACATACAATATTATTAATGAACTAAAAGAAGAAGGCGATTGGAGCATTTTACAGAAATACTCGGGCTTCGAATTTGACGATTTTCAGCCAAAATTATCTGCTAGAGTTGAATATGAAAATATACTTTACCTGGAAAGACCTGGGTGTAATCTTTGCATGGGAAATCAGGAAAAAGCAGCAAAAGGAAATACCGTTATGGCCACTTCAACAAGACTTTTTAAGGGTCGAGTAGTCGAAGACTCTGAACAAAAAAAAGGTGAGTCACTTCTTGCGTCTACACCAGTAGTGGTACTTTCTGCTATCCTTGGAAGAATTCCCTCAATAGAGGAATATAAGTCTGCAGTCATAGGAATTGACCTTACTAATTTTGTTCCTCCGTTTCAAGAAGATCATGAGCCTCAATCTGTTCATTATTGATCTTTGAGGACTTAAAACCTGATAATGTTCTCACTTTTTAAAAAGGATATTTTATCAAACCTGATTATGATTAAGTGAGGACTTTTTTTTCTCTATGTGTTTGTTTGATATTTTCTTAACTAAAAATTTTAGCTTTTTTATTGCCCTATTTTCGATTTGCCTTACTCTTTCCTTACTAATGCTAAAAAGTTCACCAAGTTTCTCCAAAGTAAGCGGGTCTTCACTCAGGTGCCTCAATGCAATTATTTGACTTTCTCTAATACCAAGCTCTCTCATTGCTACTTTGAACCAAGACCTTTTTTTGTTTAGGTCTAGCCTGTCTACAAGTTCAGGCTCTCCTAATGAGCTTTCATCTACCAAGAAGTTTCCGAATTCTTGGTTATAATCATCCGAAACTTTTGCATTTAAAGACTTATCTTCAGACATAAATCTGTTTTCCATATTTTCTACTTCACTTGATTTAATATTTAACTTTTCAGCAACTTTTTGCCTTATTTCTGTTTCATTTTTACTGTATTTGCTTAATTCAAGTTTCAGTCTTCTTAAGCTAAAAAAAAGAGCTTTTTGAGAAGCAGTCGTTCCCGTTCTGACTATTGACCAGTTTTTAAGTACAAAATCTTGGATGGATGACCTAATCCACCAGGATGCATAAGTAGAAAACCTAATTTCTCTTTGCGGTTCAAACTTAGACATAGCTTGCATGAGCCCTATGTGTCCCTCTTGTACGAGGTCATTTATAGGCAAACCATAATTTTTAAATTTCATAGCGAATGCTATAACTAATTTGGAATATGCTCTAATAATTTTGTGCATTGACTTTTTATCCTCTTTGAAAGCCCAGTTCTCTGCTAGTTCTTTCTCCTCTTCTCTGGAAAGCATGGGAACCTTCATGGAATTAGTAAAAAACCTTCTATCTGATTTATTTAAAGTATTGTCCTTTATTATTGCCATTTTTTTTATACGTAAATGATATATCAATTAGATTTATTTACTCAATATTAGCCTGTTGTAATAATGTCACTATTATTATTTTTTTTGAGGTTTTGGTACAAATTGGTTGTAATTAATTTGTAACATATTACTATGAATAATTAGATTGCGGGTGTAGGAAATTTACTAAAAGACTTTTCTTACAAAGCGAAAATTTTTACAGGAGTATTATAACATGAAAAAAACACTTTTTAGTATTTTAGCTCTAGTTTATGCGGTTATGTTAGTATCCGTAGCAAAGGCTGAAATATCTATTTCTGGTTATCAAGAATTCTATATGGGTTCAGGTGACCAAAGCAAAATATTAGGGAATGACGCGTCTACATATGGTGATACAAGTTTTAGTGGTCTATCAAATGGTAGATTTACTCGTATTACCTTTGTTGGTAAAACAACATTAGATAGTGGAATAGAAGTAACCGGTACACTTAACTTGGCCAAAGACTCTGATGATGGTGGTGATAACGATACATCAAATGTTGGTGTAGATCAAAATGACATTATATTTTCAGGTAGTTTTGGAAATATAGCAATAGGTAATAACTTTTCTGCTGGAACTATGATGCACTTCAGGGGTACAACATTAATACCTACAGCTGAGCCAGATAATGATCAAAGAAATAGATTTGGTACAATGGGTGATGATACTGGAGGTTTTGGTAGACAGGACGAAGCTGGTTATGCATTAGACCCAATTAAGATAAGATATATGAGTAACGTTTATGAAGGTTTTTCAATGGGAGTTTCATATACACCTTGTTCTGCTAGAGGAAGTGGATCAGCTAGTGCTACAGATTGTAACACAGGAACTGCTCCAACTACGCATGGACAGTATTCAAGTTTGACGGATTGGGTGCTTAAGTACCAAACAGAGATGGATGGCGTAGGAATTGGTTTTACTTACGGTATACAAACTGGAACTTCTCAGATTATTACAGGCACCGAATACAATGATTTAGAAGGTACTACATATTCAGCTCAACTTACATATGGTGGTTTAACAGCTATCTACAGAAACCTTGACTTAGGTGACTCAGGACAAGTTAAAACACAAACTGATGATGGAGATGAGTCTGCTGACATAATTGCTGTTAGATATGATATGGGTAATTTTAGTATAGGTTACGCATCTGTTGAGGTAGAAAAAGGTGTTACTTCACAAACAGCTAATAACGAAGATTCATTTAGTGCACTTGGTGTTGGATACAATCTAGGTGGTGGAGTTAATCTAGAAGCTGCATACATGAGTGTGGAACAAATGTCAGGAACAACTACAGAAACTGACTTAGACATAATTCTTACAAAATTATCTTTTGGTTTCTAGCTAAAAGAAAACTAAGAATTAAGTTGAAACTAATTTAGGAGGGTTGCATAAACCCTCCTTTTTTTTTATACTCTTATTATAATGCAATCTTCACCATATATAATAAAATACATCATACTTATACTGACTCTTGGAATGCTATCTGCTTGTACGGGAGAGACTAGAAAGCTCACTGATGATGAAAAAATTTGGATGCCTAGAGATAGAGAAAGAATGAAAAAGGTAAGAGCAGGAAGTGGGCTTTTAACAAAATTTTTCCTCAGAAGAGACTCTAGTGACGAAGATATTAAAGGATCATTTGCAAGAGCTAATAATTACTTATGGTCAGCATCATTAGAGGTGCTTTCAAATTTTCCTCTAGCAAGTATAGATAATAAGAGCGGATTAATAATTACGGAATGGTATAGTAGTGAGTCGAAACCATCAGAAAGATTTAAAATTACAGTTCTCATTCTATCAAATAAAATTGAAGCTGATGCTATAAAAGTATCAATACATAAACAAGTTATAAAAAGCTCTAGGTGGATTAATGTCAACATAGAAGACAAGAAAACATCAGCTATAGAAAGAAAAATAATAAATAAGGCTATTGATTTGAAAACAAGAAGTTCCTAGGCATTCTAATAATGGATAGTAACAAAAAAGCTTATGATGCAAGCGCCATTGAAAAAAAATGGCAAAAAATCTGGAAAAAAAACAAAACATTTCAAACAAAAAAAAATTCGGAAAAACTAAATTATTACGTTCTAGAAATGTTTCCATACCCATCTGGTAGAATTCATATGGGACACGTAAGAGTTTATACTTTAGGTGATGTTTTGGCCAGATATAAAAGAGCAACTGGCCACAATGTTTTTCACCCTATGGGATGGGATTCTTTTGGTATGCCAGCTGAGAACGCTGCCTTTGAAAATAATATTCATCCCAGAGAATGGACTGAAAAAAATATTTCTAATATGAAAGAGCAACTTAAATCTATGGGTATTTCATATGATTGGTCAAAAGAGATTAGCACATGCGATAATAATTATATAGAACACCAACAAAAATTATTTATAAAACTATTTGAAGCAAAACTAGTTTATAAAAAAGAGGCTTGGGCTAACTGGGATCCCAAGGAAAAGACTGTTCTAGCAAACGAACAAGTAATAGATGGCAAGGGCTGGCGTTCTGGTGTTGATGTGGAAAAAAAGCTCTTGAACCAATGGTTTCTATCTATTACAAAATTTGCTGACCAACTTTTGAATGACTTAGATAAGTTAACAGATTGGCCAGAGAATGTTATTACAATGCAAAAAAACTGGATAGGAAGATCAGAAGGCGTTGAAATAACATTTAATATTTTAAAAAACCCCCTCCTTCAAAATGCTAATGATAAAATTGAGATTTTTAGTACAAGACCCGACACTATTTTTGGTGCAACCTTTTTAGCCATTGCCCCAGATCATCCTTTATCTAAACAACTAGCCAGTAGGTCAGAAAAAATAAAAAATTTTATAAGTGACTGGCAAAAAACCTTTACCAATGAAGAAATTTTAGAAAAACAACCTAAAAAAGGTGTTTTTACAAAACTATACGCAGAGCACCCTTTTAAAAATGAAAAACTTCCTATATATGTTGCTAATTTTGTACTATCAACATATGGAACTGGAGCGATTTTTGGCGTTCCTGCACATGATCAGAGAGATTTAGAGTTTGCAAAAATTTATGATCTAAAAGTGATCGATGTTATTAAATCCGATAATCCTAGAAACCCTGAAGAGGCCTATACCGGAGATGGGATCCTTTTTAATTCTGAATTTTTAAATGGAAAAACAGTAAAACTAGCCAAAGAACATGTAATTAATTACTTACAAGAATTGAATATAGGGCGAAGAAGAATTAAATATAGATTAAGAGATTGGTGCGCTTCCAGGCAAAGGTACTGGGGTTGTCCTATTCCAATAATTTATAGAGAAGATGGAAAAGTACTGACAGTTGAAAAAGAAGATTTGCCTATAACACTTCCCGAAGACATAGATTTTTCTTTAGGAGGAAATCCTTTAGAAAACCATCCTACATGGAAATATACAACTTGCAAAAAAACAGGAATGAAAGCGATTAGGGAAACTGACACGCTAGATACTTTTTTTGACTCTTCTTGGTATTTTTTAAAATTCATACAACCAAATACGGCTGTACTCAATCAAAAAGAAATTCAGGGTTGGTGTCCTGTTCATCAGTATGTTGGAGGCATAGAGCATGCAGTACTTCACTTATTATATTCTAGATTCTTCGTCAAAGCTTTAAGAAGTATAAATGAATTAGGCTTTGATGAACCTTTTAAAGGTCTTTTCTGTCAAGGAATGGTATGCCATAAAACTTTCAAGGACAAAAATAACAATTGGGTTTATCCTGAAGATGTAAAACTAAAAAAAAGTACTTATGTCCTAAAATCATCCGGAGAACCTGTAAGAGAACTTCGTTCGGAAAAGATGTCAAAGTCAAAAAAAAATATAGTTGATCCTGTAAATATAATAAAAGAATACGGCGCAGATACAGCTAGGATATTTATGCTATCTGATAGCCCTCCTGACAGAAAGCTAGAGTGGAGTAGCTCTGGGATAGAAGGGTCTAAGAAATACATCTTTAAAGTGTGGTCTTTTTTTAAAAACTCCAACTTAAAGTTTGTTAAAGATTGTAATGAAGAAATTTTCAAAAACCAGAAAGCAATTAAACTAAGAAACCTTACCAACTTATACATTGATAGAATAACCAAATCACTAGAATCTTTTCAGTATAATGTAGCTGTTGCTTTACTGAGAGAATTCTCAAATTTCTTTATGAAAATAGAAGTTAATACCGAAGAGAATGAAACATTAGCAAGTCTAAAGTACGCTGTTACCAAATGGACTATTATGGTTGCACCTATGATGCCCCATTTAGCTGAAGAGCTATGGAAAGAGATTGGCAATGAAAAAAGTATGGTATGTGAACAGAAATGGCCGAAGGCCAATGATAAATATCTTGTTGAAGAAGAAATAAAACTAGTAGTCCAAGTCAATGGAAAGAAAAAGTTTTTGAAAAGTTTACCTAAAGGTTTAAATAAAGATGAAACAGAAAAACATATATTAGAGATGCAAGAGATTAAATTATTTTTAAGGGAAAGAAAAGTTAAAAAAATTATCGTTATACCTGAGAAAATTCTAAACATAGTAATTTGATAATGTTAAAATTTTTAACAGTTATCTATATTATAATACATTTAACTTCATGTAGTGGGTATACACCCATGTATAAAAAGAATATTTTATATAAAGAATTTTTTGAAACATTAGCTATCAAGACTGACAACAGCAAAACTACCGATAATATAAAGAGAGAAATGTTAAGGATGTTTCCTTATAATAAAAATATAAAATATATATTATCATTAAATACAGTTAGTTTTACTTCTAGTACAGTAAATAACATAGATGGAAAAGTATCAGGGTATGAAATAGAAACCCTGGTAAAAGCAAAGCTTTATAAGAGGGACAACTATGATAAACTCCTTTATTCTTTTGAGGAAAAAGTCAATGCACCTTACTATCTTACATCAGACCAAGTACTATCTACGTTAGCTGACAGGAATAAAGCAGAAAAATTAAATACAAGAAATATTTCTAAAAAAATTTTTAATAATCTTGTCATGTACTTATCTAGGACTTCTTATAATGAGAATTAAAGAATGGGAATATAGCAATTTTGCTAAAGACATAAAAGACGTCTGTAGCCTTTTAATATATGGTCCTGATAGGGGATTAGTTAAAGATAATAGTGATTTTTTTTTAGAAGAACAAAAGAAATCTTTACAGAATTCTTTAGAAATATTTAAGTTGACACCCGAAGACTTTGCCAAATCTGAGAGTATATTGTTTGAATTAGCTTTTCAAAAACCAATTTTCTATAAGAAAACCTTGATTCATATTAACTTGGACCTAATGAAAAATTTGAAAATTATTGTAGATTTTTTAGAAAATATAGATGAAAAAAAACCCAACTTTTTACTTTTAGAATCCTCGAACTTAAAATCAGACTCGCCAATAGTGAAGTTATTTAAAAAAACTAATAACTTAGCCTATCTAACTTGTTATAATGATAACTCAAAATCTCTATTTAATTTTATAAAGAGTTATTGTGAAGAATTGGGACTAACGATTTCTAACGACAATATTCAATTACTAAGTAATAAGCTTGGAAATGACCGCCTTGTTACAAAGAGGGAAATAGAAAAACTGGTTCTCCATGCAGACAACTCCTCAATAACTTATGAAAATATTCTTATTGGAGTAGGAGATAATACTTCAATTAAGTTAGACCTTATTACTGACTGTCTTTTAATTAAAAGCTCCTCTTATATAAATAAAATAATTGATAAAGTACTAGAAGACGGTATTAATTATTTGTTAGTAATAAGGTCAATAACAAAACATTTACAACTTTTATTAAAATTACAGTTGCTTTCCATCAAAAATGTTAAAGAAATCTTACCTCCTGTTCATTTTTCAAGACATCAGAATATTCAACTACAAATATCAGAGATAGGCTTAAAAAGCATAAAAACCGCTATTTTTAATATTAATAAGTTAGAAATGGCTTGCAAAAAACAACCAGCATTGGCTGGCATCTTAATTAAATATTTTGTCATTAAACTATGCTCTATTAAGAGTTAAAAAATTTTATTATAGATTCTAGTTGTTCTAGATTCTTGTATTTAACTGATAATGTCCCCTTACCCTTTTTGTCATTTATGACGACCTGATACCCCAGTTTAATAGACAGATACTTCTCATAATCTAGAATATTTATATCTTTTTTCCTTGAGGTATTAGAATTTTTACCTCTGTTTTTTTTATTTCTAACTCTATTCTCTGTTTCTCTTACGCTTAAGTTTCGCTCAAGTATTTGATCCAAGGTATTTTTCAACTCTATTTCTTCTAAACCAAGTAAGGTTCTAGCGTGCCCAAAAGTTATTTTTCCTTCTAAAAGTGCCTCTTTTGCCTTTATAGGCAAATCTAGTATTCTAATAAGGTTAGTTATATAACTTCTTGATTTTCCTGAGAATTTAGAAATTTTGTCGTGTGTAAGTTGATAATTGTCTATCAATTTTTTATAGGCTTCTGCTTCTTCTAAAGGGCTAAGATCTTCTCTTTGGACGTTCTCTATTATTGAAGTAAATGCTGAGTTTATTTCATTACTTATGTTTAAAATAGCCTTGATATTTTTTAACCCTGCCAACTTCGAAGCCCGCCAACGTCTCTCCCCGGCAACAATAATATAGTAGTCTTTCTTACTTTTGTCTTTTTTTACGATAATTGGAACAAGTAGACCCTGATTTTTAATAGATTTAGATAACTCTAGTATTTTTTCTTCATTAAATCTTTTTCTAGGCTGTCCCGTGTTAGGAGTTACTTTTGAGATAGGTATTGATATAATGGTATTTGCAGTGGTAATGTTTTCTGAATTATTTACTACCTTCTTTTCTTCACCTAGTAAAATATCAAGTCCCGTTTTTAATCGTTTTTTACTAATCATTGCCTCCTTCATTATTTAATCTCTTTATTAACTCTTTTGCAAGACTTATGTAAGCTATTGAACCAGTACATTTTCTGTCATACAAAATTGCAGGAAGACCGTGACTAGGAGCCTCGGAAAGCCTAACATTTCTAGGAACTACGGTCTTGAAAACCTTATCTCCTAAATGCTCTCTAGCATCTAAAACCACATCTTCACATAATCTATTTCTAGGGTCGTACATGGTTAAAATTACTCCTTCTAACAAAAGACTTTTGTTAAGATTAGATTTCACTTTTTCTACTGTCCTTAAAAGTTGAGCTAGCCCTTCTAGAGCGTAGAACTCGCATTGTAGAGGTACCAATATTGAGTCAGATGCAACTAGGGAATTTATTGTAAGTATTCCTAGAGAAGGAGGACAATCTATTATTATGAAATCAAAACCTTTAGATAAGGAGTCAATTTTATTAAAGAGTTTATTTGTCTTGTCTTTATCTTCTGCTAATTCAAATTCTATTCCTGACAAGTTGATATTTGAAGCTACAATGCTCATACGCGGAATCTTAGTTGCAAGTATTACTTTCTCGGCACTACTATTATCTGTAATTAAATCGTATACACTTTTACCTCTTTCACTTTCTTTTATACCTAATCCTGTTGATAAATTACCTTGTGGATCTAAATCTATAAGTAAAATACTTTTATTTATGGCAGCTAATGCCGTACCTAAGTTAACAGTAGTGGTAGTTTTTCCTACTCCTCCCTTTTGATTAACAACCGATATAACTTTAGCTTTAGTCACTATATTCCTGTACGAATATTTGTAATACGCAATATCCTTGCCTCCTGATTTGTTATGCTATCATATAAATTAAATGTAAAAGAAAATTTTTTTTTTGCTTCTTCAATTTCTTCTTTATGTCTTTTTCCTTTGTGCAGTATTAAAACCGTATCTTTTGAAATAAGATGCATTGTTGACATTACTAATTTCATTAAAGGAGAAAATGCTCTGGAAACTATTACCCCACAATTTTTTTTTCGTATATCTTCTATTCTTTTATTTATGACAGAAGTCTTGATATTGCAAATATCCTTTACTTCTTGCAAAAAAGCTGCCTTCCTGAAACTCTTTTCACATAAACAAACATCTTTTCTTCCCATTATAGCAAGAATTATCCCCGGAAAACCAGCTCCTGTTCCTACATCTATTAAAAAAGAATTTTTTTTCTCTTTAGGTAATAATTTATAAATCTGAGCTGAGTCGATAATATGTCTCTCCCAAATATTAGAAATAGTACTTTTTCCAATTAAGTTAAATTTCGTTTGATATTTTTTTAATAAATCAACGTACTTTTCAAGTAAAATAATCTTTTCTTGAGAAAAGTAAGAAGATGTTTTCATGATTTATGCTAACTTTTTTTGCTTGATTTTGACTTTTTTTGTGTAAAGCAAAACCGATGTTAGAGCGGCTGGGGTTATACCTGGTATTTTTGAAGCTTGTGCTAAGTTTTCTGGTCTAATTTTCTCTAGTGCTAATAAGCATTCCTTTGAAAGACCTCCTATATTTTTATAGTTTAAATTATAAGGTAATTTAACTTTACTTTCTATCCTATAAGAGTCCAAACTATCTTTATGCTTTTCTATATGTATTTTGTATCCAGATTCTATTTTTATCTTTTCTAATAACTCAACATCAAATTTCTTCAATTGCGGGAACCTTTCTTTAACTTTTTCTAAAGTACAAGTTTCAAAACTTAATAAATCATATAAAGACCTCTTTTTTCCGTCAAAACTTACATCTATTTTTATATTCTTTGCTTCATTTGGTGACAGTCTAATTTCTTTTGCTATATCTCTGATTTTATTAATTTTAGTTTTATTGTTGAGAAATATATTTTTTCTTGTTTTTGATATAGAACCTAATTTAATAGCTAAATCTGATAATCTTAAATCTGCATTGTCTGCTCTTAAAAATAATCTATGTTCTGCTCTAGATGTGAACATTCTATAGGGTTCTGGCGTGCCCCTTGTAACTAAGTCATCTATCATTACACCTATGTAGGCTTGTGTTCTATCCAAATAAAATTCTTTATTTCCTTGTCTCTGTTTTAGTGCTGCATTTATTCCAGCCACAATACCTTGTCCTGCTGCTTCTTCATATCCTGTTGTTCCATTGATCTGCCCAGCAAAAAACAAACCACTTATTTTTTTTAACTCCAAGGTATGTTTAAGGGCCCTAGGATCTATATGGTCATATTCTATAGCATACCCAGGTTGTTCTATTCTAGCGGTTTCTAATCCTTTAATCGTATTGATCATTAGCTGTTGTATTTTTTCTGATATACTAGTAGATATTCCGTTAGGATATATCGTATTCGAATCTATTCCTTCAGGTTCTAACATTACTCTATGTCTATCTCTATCTGCGAATCTGGACACTTTATCTTCTATAGAGGGGCAGTACCTTGGACCATTTGAGGAAATATCACCATTATAAATAGGGCTTTCATTAAAAGAGTTCCTTATCAAATTGTGAGTTTCATTATTTGTCCAAGTAGAAAAACATGATATTTGTTCATTAAATACTTTTTTAGTTTCCATAGAAAAGTATTGTGGCCTTTTGTCACCCTTATCCTCTTCCAAGTTTTTAAAGTTAATAGAGTTTTTTAGAAGTCTTGGTGGTGTTCCCGTTTTCAATCTTGCCATAGGTAGCTTTAAACTATAAAGACATGCGGCAAGACTCGTAGATGATTTTTCATTTATTCTTCCAGCATAAATTTTTCTGCTGCCTATGTGTATTAATCCGTTTAAAAATGTTCCTGTCGTAAGAACAACAGATTTTGCAAGTATACTTTTATCATTATTAAGAATCACTCCTTCTACCTTGCCATTTCTAATAATAAGACTTTTAACCATAGCAGTTAATATTTTTATATTATTGTTAGAAGAAACTTCTTCGTAAATTGCACTTTGATACAATTTTCTGTCTGCTTGACATCTAGGCCCCCTTACTGCCGGCCCCTTACTTGAGTTGAGTACTTTGTATTGGATGCTTCCTTTGTCTGCGCATTTAGACATAATCCCTCCTAAAGCATCCACTTCTCGAACAATATGTCCCTTTCCTATTCCACCTATTGCCGGGTTACATGACATCACGCCTATTTTAGAAGGATCAATTGTAATAAAAAGAACCTCCGCCCCCATATTGGCTGCGGCATTGGCTGCCTCAACTCCTGCATGTCCTCCACCTATCACAATTACATCTATGCTTTTTTTATTTTTCATGTTGATTATCTTACTTTTTAATTATTTAATTTCAAGGAAAGAGTTAATTGGCCTTTTCTAGCTTGTTCCACGTGAAACATTATAAATTTAGTTAAAGACAAGTTTCACGTGAAACTTACCTACTTCCCAATACAAAAGTTAGAGAAAATCTCTCCCAGCACTTCTTCTATATCGACATGGCCTAAAATTCTTCCAAATCCTTTATTAATTTCACGAATAAATTCAGCCAATATTTCTTCTTGGTCCTCTTTGAGTGCTAGATCAAGCAATACTTTTATAGCTTCTAGTTCTTTTTTTTGTCTATTGCTTGAATAAAAATTGTTAGTATTTCTAATCTTCTTTGTATTATCTATTACAAAGCTTAGAATTTCTTGTAATAGAAAATTTACTCCTTCTCCCGATTTAGCGCTAACCTTATAGAAGTTTAAACTATTTGTTACCTTTATGTCTTCTATCGGACTTTTATCAATCTTATTAAGAACGTTCCAATATTTTGGATTTATATCTGCTTGATTAAATTTTGGTGCATCTATGATGTTAAGCACCAAGTCTGCATTGTTAACTTTATGCTTAGCTCTCTTAATTCCCTCCTGTTCTATTATATCAGAAGTCTTATTTATTCCTGCAGTGTCGACAAATGTAACAATATAGCCACCTATATTTACTTTTACCTCTATGGTGTCTCTAGTAGTACCTGGCATATCTGTTACTATTGACCTTTCACCCTTAACTATGTAATTAAACAAACTAGATTTTCCAGCATTAGGTTTTCCTGTTAGTACTATCTTTAATCCTTCTTTTATGAGATCGTGCTGTTGACCATTTTTTAATGTTTTATCAATTTCTTTTTTTAGCTTTAAGAGATGCTTCTTTGAAAATTGGTCCCCTGGGATATCTTCTTCGTCTGAGAAATCAATCCTTGCCTCAATATTAGACATAGAAATTAATAATAATTTTCTCCATTTCTGAATTGGAACAGACAAACTATTATCTAACTGCTTCATAGCAAGTATTCTTTGTTGCTCTGCCTCTGCATGAATAAGGTCGTTTAACGCTTCCGCATCTATCAAATTCATTTTACCATTAATTATTGCCCTCTTTGTAAATTCTCCTTGCTCTGCAATTCTTACATTCTTTATTGAAGAAAGTGCATCATAAAAACTGGTAATTATCGCATTTCCACCATGACATTGAATTTCAAAACTATCTTCGCCAGTATAGGAAGAGCTTTCAGGCATCCAACAAACCAGACATTTGTCTATGATATAATTTTTTTTGGGAAAATAAAGTGTTCTTAGTGAAAGTACTTTTTTTTTAGGAAACCCACCCTTTATTAACTCTTTTAACACTTCCTTACTTCCTTCTCCTGAAACTCTTATAATAGATATTGCGGAAGTTCCTAATGCCGTAGCTTGAGCAAATATTATTTTAGACATATCTTATTTTAACTATAAAAATCTATTTTAAAAAAACTATAAATATCATATTGTCCTGTGATCTAGTTTTATGACCTCAGTTAATAGTTTAATATAACAAATTTTATATACATTTGGAAATTTTGGTAGATCTGTTTTGATTGATAAATTAGATATATATTATATGATAAATGTTAAGCTTTGATGATATGTAATGTTAATACTTTTCTACAGATGTATAATACGTCTATTAATTTTAGGTTTAGTTACAAATAATTCCGCGGCTAACGATTACAGCATAGAAATGTTCTTTACTAACAAATTCAAAACCCTGGAAATACCACTCAATAAAAAATTTATACATATTGATGGTAAAGCAGTATGGAAAGACTCCCTCGGAGATTACGGTAATCTGCAATGCTATGGCAGATTAATAGATGAAAAATTAGTGGGAACCAATTTAGACATATTTTGCAAAGCAAAAAACCAAGAAAATAAAAAATTTTGGTTTCGGATGCAAAGAAATTCTACTGATACAGATGCTGGAGTTGGAAAGACTACTTACCTTTATGGCGAAGGAAAGTATAAGAAGTTCGTAGATATGAAATGTAAATACGCATCAAAGATTTTTGACTCTAATGCTATAGTAAATCAAAGATGTGATATTAGATAAATTATTATGGATATACTTACAAAATTATTTATTTTAGTTTAAAGTACATAATAGGAAATTTGTTTAATAGGAGAAAATATGACAGAAACGACAAAAACTATTATGGTTGAGAAAAATGGTGGGCCTGAAAATATGGCGTGGAAAGATGTAGAAATTTCAAAACCAACTAATACTCAGGTTCGCATTAGGCATACTTTCGTAGGTCTAAATTATATTGACACATATCATAGATCTGGTCTTTATCCATTAAAACTTCCTACGGGTTTAGGAATGGAAGCGGCTGGGGTAATTACACATGTTGGTAAAGATGTTAAAGATTTGAGAGTAGGAGAAAGAGTTGCTTACATAATGCAACTAGGAAGTTATTGCGACTGTAGAAATCTTGAACAAGAGAAGGCGATAAAGATTCCTGATGGTATAAGTGATCAAGAAGCAGCAGCAGCTTTGCTTAAAGGTATGACAGTTGAATATTTAACGGAAAGGCTTTTCAGAATAAATGAAAGTCATACTGTTCTTTTCCATGCTATAGCTGGAGGAGTGGGCTTAATAGCATGTCAATGGTTAAAAGAAAAAGGAGCAAAAGTAATTGGAACAGTTGGTAGTGAAGAAAAAGCATCAATAGCAAAAGAGCATGGGTGTGATGAAGTTATCCTTTATAAAGAACATTCCTTTGTAGAAAAAGTACAAAATATTACTAATGGCGAAGGTGTAGACGTAGTTTATGACGGTGTGGGAAAAGATACTGCCATTAAGGGATTAGATTGCTTAAAATCCCTAGGTACAATGGTTGTTTTTGGAAATTCCTCTGGAAATTGCCCACTTGTAGATCCTAATCTTTTAGCAGCTAAAGGAAGCTTATTTTTTACTAGACCTACCTTAATGAATTATGCAGCAAAAAAAGAAGACTATTTCCATAGTGCTAGTAGAGTTTTTGACATGTTGCTGAAAAAAAAGATATTGTTGACAATTGATGATAGTTACCTTTTATCGAACGTTGTAAATGCTCATATGAACTTAGAATCTAGAAAAACTATAGGCTCTGTAGTCATGAAGAATGACTACTGATTCATAGCATCAAAAAAATCATTATTATTTTTAGAAGTTCTAAGTTTTTCTATCAAAAATTCCATCGCATCTGTTGTCCCCATTGGTGAAAGTATCTTTCTTAAAACCCACATTTTTGCCAATATTCCTTTATCTACTAGCAGTTCTTCTTTTCTTGTTCCAGATTTAGCAATGTCTATTGCAGGGAAAGTTCTTTTATCCGCTAACTTCCTATCCAGAACTATTTCGGCATTACCTGTACCTTTAAACTCTTCAAATATAACTTCATCCATTCTAGATCCCGTTTCTATAAGGGCTGTTGCTATGATAGTTAGGCTGCCTCCTTCTTCTATATTTCTTGCCGCACCAAAAAATCTTTTAGGCCTTTGTAGTGCATTTGCATCTACGCCACCAGTTAAAACTTTTCCTGAAGAAGGTACAACCGTGTTGTATGCCCTTGCTAATCTCGTAATAGAGTCTAAAAGAATAACTACGTCTCTACCACTTTCTACAAGTCTTTTTGCCTTTTGTATTACCATTTCAGCAACTTGAACGTGTCGGCTTGCAGGTTCATCAAATGTAGATGAAACCACCTCTCCTTTTACTGTTCTTTGCATATCTGTTACTTCCTCTGGCCTTTCATCGATCAAAAGTACTATTAAGTAAACTTCTTCATGGTTTAACTCTATAGAGTGTGCTATATTTTGTAAAAAAATCGTTTTTCCTGTCCTTGGAGGCGATACAATCAATGCTCTTTGTCCTTTTCCTATGGGAGAAACTAATTCCATAATTCTTGTAGACATGTTCTTCTTCTTCGTTTCTGGATCTGAGGAATCAACCTCTAACATTATTTTGTTGTCTGGATAAAGTGGTGTTAGATTATCGAAATTAATTTTATTTCTTACCTTATCTGGGTTTTCAAAATTAATCTTTGTTACTTTAAGCAGTGCGAAATATCTTTCACTATCTTTTGGCTGTCTAATTTCACCTTCTACTGTGTCCCCGTTCCTAAGACCAAACTTCCTTATTTGACTTGGACTAACGTATATGTCGTCTGGGCCTGGCAGATAATTTGATTCAGGTGCTCTCAGGAAACCAAATCCATCTTGAAGTATATCTATTACTCCGTCACCGTGAATTGATGCTCCTTTATCGGCTACTGACTTTAAAATGCTGAACATTATATCTTGTCTTCGCATATTAGCAGCGTTTTCTATGTTGTTTTCCGCAGCTAATTCTAAAAGTTCATGAGTTTTCTTTTTTTTAAGATCCTGTAAATGCATTTTATTGAGAAGAAAATAAGATTTAAATTAATATACACATATTAAATATTATGTAAAGTTATTAAAAGGTAAATTTTCTTATCAAGAATTTCTTTTTTCTCTGTTTTGATATATTGTTATTTTATGAGACTTTTTTCTTTACTATTTTATTTATCTTTTAATTACTTTCTTTGCGTGTTCGTTCTATCCTCTGGTGATCTAACTAGACAAAAAGAAATAACTACGGTTGTAGTTCTCTCTGGTGTAGTTGGGAAACATCACTATTATCAACCTTCTGACTTGCACTTTGAGACTGGAAAGTTATATAAACTTATTATAAAAAATAAAAGTGCCTCAAAACACTACTTCTCCTCTGTTAAGTTTGCTAGATCTATATTTACTAGAAAGATACAAGTTAATATTAAAGGAGGTAAAGTTTCTGAAATTAAAGGAATTATTGATGAAGTAGAGCTGTGGCCTGGCAATGAATTAGAGTGGTGGTTCGTTCCTATAAAAACTGGCGTGTTTGATGATTTATTTTGTAGGGTAAGAGATGAAATAACAGAGAAATCTCACAAAGAAATGGGCATGGTCGGCACTATATATATTAAATAATAATTACTATGAAAATAGCTATTTTTTATTCTTCTGTAGATGGTCAAACAAAAAAAATATCTAATTCTATAAAAGACCACTTATGCAGTAAATGTATAGTTGATCTTTACAGTATTGATTCTTGTACTCAAGAAGAACTGTCTCAGTATAACTTCATTGTTGTCGGTGCCAGTATTAGATACGGTAGATACAGAAAAAATCTTTTTAAATTCATAAATAATAATTTAGAAATGCTTAACAGTAAAAAAAGTGCTTTTTTTTGTGTCAATATAGTTGCACGCAAAGATGATAAGAATAGACCTTCAACTAATCCTTACATTAAAAAATTTCTCAGGTCCTCCCCTTGGTCTCCTACGTTTTTAGATGTGTTTGCGGGCAAGCTTGATTATCCAAAATACAATTTCTTCAACAAAAACATTATAAGACTCATTATGTATATCACTAAAGGTCCAACAAATATTTCTATGGCTTATGAGTTCACCGATTGGCATAAAGTTCATCTTTTTTCTAAAAAAATCCTATCTAGTTAACATTATTGTTTACTAGTTACGCTTAGACTTTTTTATCTCTTCAATTAAAATTTCTAAGTTTTTTACTGGTGTATGTTGTAGAATGCCATGTCCTAGGTTGAATATAAAATTCTTACCTTTCATATCCTCTATTATTTTTTTTGTATCTTCTATCATTTGACTACCTCCTACCATTAGTTTCACTGGATCCAAATTTCCCTGAAAACAAATTTCATTAGGCAATAGTTTTATTAAATCTTTCATTCTGTAATTAGAACCTAAACTCACACAATTTATATTGTTAAAAAAGTCTTTGTTTCCTATATAGTTAATTGTCTTTGAGAAAAAAATTATTGGTATTTTGGCATGTCGTTCTTTTAATTCTTTAGTAATCTTTTTAATTGTATTAATCATATATAACTCACTTAAATAACAGTCCATGCTATTAGAATGAGACTCGAATATCTGGACTGCATCAACTCCACTATCAATCTGGTTTGATAAATGTTCTGTAACTAAAAAACTTAGAATTTTCATTAGTTTAGCCATATTTCTCGGTTTTTCTGCTGCATATTTTTTTATTAAAATCTGATCTTTAGATATTTTTCCTTCCAATATATACGTAGCAATAGTCCAAGGTGCACCAGCAAAACCGATAAGGGGCTTGTTTACTCTTGTAAGTTCTTTTTTAACCTCTTTAATTGATTTATAAACAGCTGATAATTCTTCTAACTTTGTATTATAATCAAATTCATCTATTACTTTTTCAAAATCTTTATTATCCACTATGGGCCCTTTTCCTTTTACAAAAGAAACTTTTAACCCCAAACATTCCAAAAGGATTAATATATCTGAAAATATTATTGCTGCGTCTAGCTCAAATCTATTAACGGGTTGTAGTGTTATCTCTGTTACAGCCTCTACATCTTTGCACATGGTAATAAAATCATCGAACTTATTCTTTACTAGGTGATAT